>Ga0315298_1002830_pt1 | contig 28511 bp, 23 predicted proteins | sample WHS_1_MG_FD_203077 | JGI IMG/M metagenome (GOLD analysis project Ga0315298, IMG submission 203077) | Extremophilic microbial mat communities from Washburn Hot Springs, YNP, Wyoming, USA - WHS_1_MG | ecosystem: Environmental > Aquatic > Thermal springs > Hot (42-90C) | place: USA: Wyoming... | reverse complement strand
GTCCGTGGAGAAACTCCACGCCAAAGGCCGCATCACCGACGCCCAGCGGGATGCCGCCCTAAGCGGCATCCGGACCTCGCTGCGGATGGAGGACGCCGCCGATGCCGACCTGGTCGTGGAGGCAGTGGTGGAGCGGCTGGAGGTCAAGCAGGAGGTCTTCGGCCAACTGGACCGCCTGACCCGCCCGGAGGCCATCCTGGCCAGCAACACGTCTTCTATTTCCATCACCCAACTGGGCGCGGCCACTTGTCGGCCCGACAAAGTCATCGGCATGCATTTCATGAACCCGGTGCCGCTGATGAAACTGGTGGAGGTCATCCGGGGACTGGCGACCTCCGACGAGACAACGGCCACCGTCGTGGCCCTGGCGAAGGCGCTGGATAAGGTACCGGTGGAGGCCCAGGATTACCCCGGCTTCATCTCCAACCGCATTCTCTGCCCGATGATCAACGAGGCCATCTACGCGCTGATGGAGGGGGTGGGCACGGTGGAGGCGATAGACACGGTGATGAAACTGGGGATGAACCACCCGATGGGCCCGCTGGAACTGGCCGACCTCATCGGCCTGGATGTGGTGCTCAACATCATGGAGGTCCTCCACCGGGAACTGGGGGACGACAAGTACCGGCCCTGCCCGCTCCTGAAGCGCATGGTCGCCGCCGGGCACCTGGGGCGCAAGACGGGGCGGGGGTTCTATGGGTATGCGTGAAGCGTGAAAAGTGAAACGTGAAAAGTGAAACGTGAAAAGTGAAACGTGAAGTGGGAATATGGAAATCTGGCCCTATAGTGCTGGCGTTGGGATTGGAACGGGGCTGGTTCACCTCATCCTGTTCCTGATTCTCCTCTTCCGGAGGGGGAAAGAGGCCCGGGAGAAACTGGCCCTGGCCTATCTGGGGTTCAGTCTGGCCTGGATTGCGTCCGTCGCCCTGGCCGACCTGCAGGCCATTTTCCTGCCGGTGGTCACGGAGAGCGCGGGCGCGCTCATCCCGGTCCTGACGGTCGCGCTGGCGACGGGGTATCTGACCTGTATTGCCCTGTTTCTGGAATACCCGTTCTGGCCCGTTGTTGCCACCGCCGGTTTTACCTGGACGGCCATCCTGCTGGTCGCAACCGGGTATTTCCTCCTGGTCCCGCCCTCCCTGCTCCCGCTGGATCGGATTGGCACGGGCAGTTGGGTCGCCTTCAGCCTGGGGACCATTGTGGCCCTGACGGTTGACCTCTTCCGAAGTCGGATGGCCTTCCGCCGCAACCGCGCGCTGTACTGGCTGCTGACGGCGAACGCGGTGCTGGCCGGGCAGGCGCTGACCCTCCTCCCGCTGGGTCCTCTGCGCATCGTCGGTCCCCTGGTCCATGCCGCAGGTGCCATCGCTTTGCTTCGGGGGGTTCTGAGTTTCTGGCTCCCCAGCGTCAAGGCGGCGCTGAGGTCCATCTTCCGCTTCCTGTTCCTCTTCGCGGTGACCGCGAGTTTGCTGGCGGGTGTGGTCCTGGCGGTGGAGCGCCTGACCGCGATCTGGGTTGTCTCTTCTACCACCCTGGTCATCCTTCTGGCTGTTGGAGTCGCCCTGGTGTATCTTCCCCTGTACCAGGCGCTGGTGCGGCTGGTGGACCGGTTGCTGGCGGGGGTGGGCTTTGACCCCGCGCAGACTCTGCGGGATTACAGCCAGACCATCAGTACCGTGCTGGACCTGGAGCAACTGGCGCGGACCGCCGTCCAGACGGTCGCCCAGGTCCTGGACGTCCGACGGGGAGCCCTGCTGATCGCCAGTGAGACAGAGCGGGGGAGCCTGGTTTTGCGGCCCGTACCGGCGCTGGGGGAAATCCCCACGGACCCGATAGAACTGGAGCCCATCAGCCCCCTCCTGGTTCGTCTGAAGGAACAGGATGCCCCTCTTTTCCAGTACGAAGTAGAACATCACCCTGTTCTCAAAGAAGCGCTGCCGAGAGAACGGGAGGGATTGCGGGCTCTGGAGATGGAGATCTATTTGCCCATCCGGGCGGAGGGGGAACTGGCGGGATTGCTGGCGCTGGGCCCCCAGCGGACCGGAGAGCCCTACGCTCCCCGTATTGTGGAGTTCCTATCCACCCTGGCTCATCAAACGGGTGTGGCGTTGCAGAACGCGCGGCTGTTCGCGGGCCTGCAGGAGTTGAACGCCCGGATTATGCAACTCAACGAGAGTCTCCGTACCGCCTACGAACGATTGGAGCGACTGGACCGGGCGAAGAGCGATTTCCTGAGCATCGCTTCCCACGAGTTACGCACCCCCCTCACCCAGATTCGGGGGTATACCGATGTCCTGAACGAATTGGCACAATCCGACACTTTGACACGGGAACAGATTGTCCGCATCACCGAGAACATCTCCCGCCCGGTCCGCCGTCTGGAGCGGATTATCAACGCGATGCTGGATGCCTCTCAGTTGGAGACCGGAATGAGTTTCCATTTCGCACCGACGACCCTGGCGGGTATCATCCGCGCAGCGGTGGAACTCTGGCAGGATGCGCTCCAGGAGCGCCGTCTGACGCTGACCACCAGTGGCCTGGATAGCATCCCCCTCATCCGCGCCGATATGGAACGGCTGGTGCAGGCATTCAGCAACCTCATCTCCAACGCCATCAAGTTTACCCCGGATGGTGGACGGATCACCATAGAGGCACGCCCGCTGGACGAGGAACACTTTGAGGTCACCGTCAGCGACACGGGCATCGGCATCAGCAAGTTGGACCAGGAGTTGATTTTTGAGAAGTTCTACCGGGTCGGGAGCATAGACCTGCACTCTTCCGGCGAGTACAAATTCAAGGGTGGAGGGCCGGGACTGGGGCTCTCCATCGCCCGGGGGGTGATTGAGGGCCACGGTGGCTGTATCTGGGTGGAGAGCGAGGGGTACGACGAGGAGCGTTGCCCGGGGAGCACTTTCCACGTGGTTCTCCCCTACCATGCCCATCGGGGCCCCTGCCGCTGGAAGCGCCCCGGGCAGGAGGGGTGAGTCCAGGGGGCGCAGCGGCACCGCCGCTGCGCCCCCTGATGCTTTCATGCCCCGCGAATCAGACGGATGTTCCCCCTTTCATCGCGGAAGGAGCGGGCGGCAAATATCGGGTCATCCGGTTTCATCTCTAATGCCCACTTCAGGACCACCGGTACATCCTCCACCACGTCCAGAGTGCCAATCTGGTCGCGCGCTACCCAGACCGGTTGTCCTTCAGCCGACGCCTGCACGTCCCGGGAGAGGGCTTGCGCGGTGAACACGAAAAGGAGTACGCCGGGCTCATCCCTTTCCGGCGCGACGGTGATGATCCCGCGCAACCGCAGTTCCGTAATGGGAATCCCGGCCTCTTCCTGAATCTCCCGCCGTGCGGCGGAGTAGACGTCTTCTCCGGGTTCCACGTGCCCGCCGATGCCGTTATAGCGGTTGGCCCAGAGCCGCTTATCGGGCGCCCCGCGCAGGAGCAGAACATCGTCCCCGTGGGTGATAAAACAGAGGACACGGGGGATGGCCAGCATATCGGCGGTTAGCCTCTTCGCGGATGCCCCACGGGCAACATATAGAGCGGCTCCTCTTCGGGGGGCAGGGCCAGCACCCGGGCGACGGCCGCGTCGTCAAACGCCCCGACGGGCACGCTGGCCAGCCCCAGGGCCACCGCCTGCAGCAACAGGTTCTGGGCGGCATGGCCGACATCCATGGGGACGTAGCGAAATTGCCCGCGCTCCCCGTACCGGCCAGTGGTGCGGCGGAAGACCGCGCTGATGGCGAAGACCACCGGCGCCTGGGCGAGAAAGCGCTGGTTCCAGGCCGCCTCGGCCAGTTGCGCGCGCACGTCCTCCGGTTTATGGCGCACCAGAGCATGCCCCTGGGGGCGGTACCGCCAGACCCCCTCTTTCCAGCAGACGTAGAATTCCAGGGGGCAGCAACCGCCCGCGGACGGCGCGGCTCGCAGATACTCTTTAGGGCCGGTGATTCCCTGCGCGGCCCAGAGCAACTGGCTGATCTCCTCCAGCGTCACCTCCTGCGCGGTGAAGGACCGCACGGAGCGCCGGGCGGCGATCACCGCCTCCAGCGACCGTTCCCCATCCAGCCGGGGTGGGGGGAGTTTCAGTTCATCCGTCATGATGTTCACCTCCATCTCCGTACATCTGCAGCAACTTTTCCCGACTGAGCCAGTAAAACCGGCGGCTCAGTACTTCCAGCCCGCGCCCCTCCACGCTGGGCGGGTTGAACGTGCGGCGCATCAGCCAGGTCCACACCCGGCTGACCTGCTCCTCTATCCGGTCCCGAATGGATTGCGGAGGGAGTTCGTAGATTTCCAGCCCCAGCCGCTCCAGCAGGCGGAGGATGGCAGGGGAAAAATGCAGGACGCCCGCGCCGCCGAATCCCCGAATGGCCTGCAGGCGAGGGTCCTCCCGCGCCGCCTGGGCCAGCAATTGCAGAGACCGGATCAACCGTCGGCGCAACTCGCGCGCCCAGGCCATATCCGCGCCGGTGGGAGGGATGGGCGGAACCCGTTCGTTCCAGGCGTGGATCATCCCGATGGTTTCCCCGCGGTGGATGACCGTTCCGTCGTTCAGCGTCACCTCCCAGCGGGAGCGGATCAGCGCCACCCGGAGGATGCAGTCCGGGTCGTCGCTGAATTCCCAGATGCCCAGCCGCCGCCGCATGGTTCTGTCTATGGCGACGACCATGCGGCTCAACCAGTCTGCAGGTTGTGGTTTCCCCGTCACGGGGAAACATTGTATCATACCTGGCGGTGTCGTCAAGAATGACCGGAGAATTGTAGGACAACTGTGAGCAGTTGTCCTACAATTTCGTATCTTGACTTTTCTCCCTTCTCGGAGTATCCTATAGATGACCACCACCTGTTGCGGAGGATAGAGGTGCCCCGTCCTTTCTATCTGGCGATTGAGGGCGTGATCGGTGTCGGTAAGACGGCCCTGGCCCGGCTGCTGCAGCCCCGTTTCCAGGCCGACCTGTTGCTGGAGGTTTTTGAGGAGAACCCATTTCTCTCCGATTTCTACGCCGACCGCCAGCGGTATGCCTTCCAGACCCAGATTTTCTTTCTGCTCAGCCGCTACCGCCAGCAGCAGGAGGTCCGGCGCAACGACCGACCGCTCATCGCCGACTACACGTTTGCCAAAGACCGCCTTTTCGCTCACCTGAATCTCCAGGGGGACGAACTGGCAACCTATGAACGGCTTCACCAGGCGCTGGCGGAGAAGGTGGTCCTCCCCGACCTGGTGGTGTACCTCCAGGCCAGTCTGGATGTGCTGATGGCGCGCATCGCCACCCGGGACCGTCCCTACGAGCGGGGGATGGACCCGGCCTACATTGAGAGTTTGCGCCAGGCCTACGAGCGCCACTTTGCCTCCTACGACGCGACCCCCCTGCTGGTCATCAACACCGACGGTCTGGACTTCGTCCGTAATCCCCAGGACCTGGCCTATATAGAGGGACGGATTCGGACGGCGCTGAGTGCGGCGGAAGTTCGCGCGCGCCTGGCGGAGGGACCAGCCGAAGTTTCCGGGACTCCATCGTCGTCCCCTCAGCGCACACTGGTGACGGAGTTCCTGGCCCTTACCGAGGCGGTGGGTGCGTTGGGCGCGGCCCTCTCGGCTGACCCGACCGGTTCTTCTGAGGATTTCCGCCGGGCACTGGCCCTTTCCCGTCGCTGCCTGGAGCGGATGGAATCTGCACCCATGTGACCAGTCCAATGCCGGAGGAGACACCTTGAGCCGGAAAAGGGAATCCAGTCTCACTGCATCGGAGCGACTGTCCGGCGTTTTCTCCAGTCATCCGGACGTTCTCCATCGCCTTATTACCGGCTCCAGCCTGGAGGAGATGCTGGCGGAGGTGGTGGCCGCCGGAATTCAGGACCTGGGGGCCGACCGGGGGGCCGTGTATATTTATGACGCGGAGCGGGACTGCCTGACGGTGGGCTATGCCCGGGGGCTCTCACAGGAATACCTGGATTTTCTGACGGACATCTTCCGCCAGGTTCCCGGTTCCCGGCTTCTTCAGGAGCCCGGCCCCATAATCATTCAGGATGCCTGGCATGATCCGGAGGCCCGGATGCTCTGGGAAGCGGCCCGGCGGGAGGGATTCCGTTCATACATTGCTCTATCCCTCCGATACCGCCAGAAGGTCCTGGGAGCGCTGGTCCTCTATTCTGATCAAGTTCGTGCCTGGGAGCCAGAAGAAGTAAAGCAAAGTCAATCCCTGGCTGATCACGCCGCCCTTGTCCTGGCCCACATCTCATTGTACCGTCGGGTGCAGCGCTGGACGGAGGTCCTGCAGGCGCTTCAGGAAATAGACCATCAGATTCTCTCTACCCAGAACCTGGAGGACGTCCTCTGGGCCATTGCCAGCGTGCTGACAAGGATTCTGGAAGCCTCCACGCTGTACATCGGCCTCTACGACGCCGTACTGGATGAACTGAGTATCCCTGTCCTGGTTGATCGGGGGGAAAGACAACCCCCATTGCGCCGAAAACTCTCCGAGGGGGCCGGGCTGGCCGGTTGGGTGATCCGCACTGGTCAGTCCCTCTGGATCAACGACGTGCAGAAAGAGGCCCTCCCGGTCCCGGCCATCCAGATCGGTGACCCGACTCGCTCCCTGGCCGTCCTGCCGTTGCGGGTGCAGGATCGGACGGTCGGCGTCCTCTCTGTGCAGTCCTACATTCCCTACGCCTTTGGGGAAGAGGACCGCTGGATACTGGAGGGGATCGCAGCTCAGGCGGCGATCGCGATAGAGAATGTTCGTCTGCTCCGGGAAGCGCACCACCGCGCGGCGCAACTGGTAACGGCGGCCCAGGTTGCCCGTGCGGCCGCGTCTATCCTGGACGTCCAGCGGTTGCTCTCCGAAACGGCCGAACTGGTTCGGGAGCAATTCAATCTCTACTATGTGGGCATCTTTTTGCTGGACGAGACGGGACGCTGGGCCGTCCTGCGGGCCGGAACGGGCGAGGCGGGCCGGAAAATGCTGGAGATGGGCCACAAACTGGAGGTCGGCGGCCCCTCTATGATCGGCTGGTGCACGGCCTACGGCAAACCCCGCATCGCCCTGGACGTCGGCAAGGAGGCCGTCCGGTTTGATAACCCCCTGCTGCCCGAAACCCGTTCCGAGATGGCGCTGCCTCTCCTGACCCGGGAACGGGTGATCGGCGCGATGACCGTGCAGTCGGACCGGCCGGCCGCGTTTTCTCCTGAGGACATCACCGTTTTGCAGACCGTTGCTGATCAACTGGCGACGGCGATAGAGAACGCCTATCTTTACCAGGAAACCCTTCGCCGCCAGGCCCAGGCCTGGGTGCTGCGGGAGGTGATGCTGGCCGCCGCGTCTACTCTGGATTTTGACCAGATTCTTCAGCGCACCATTCAGACCCTGCGGTCTGCTCTCCAGGTGGAATTCCTCGCAGTGGTCCTGCCCGATGAGTCCCGGGAGTTTCTGCGCATCCACCCCTCTCAAATTGGCTACGACGTTCCGGTGGAGGAGGTCCGATTACCTCTGGATGGAAGTGTATGTGGGATGGTTTTCCAGAGTGGAAAGGCCATGCTGATCCGGGATGTCCGGGATGTCCCCTTCTACTACCCGGGGCATCCGGATGTCCGCTCCGAACTGTGCGTGCCGCTGCGGGTCGGCGAAGAGGTCATCGGGGTGCTGAACATAGAGAGCCGAAAACAGAACGCGTTCCAGGAAGAAGACCTGGCGTTTTTCACGGCCATCGCCGGGGAACTGGCGATTGCCCTGGAGAACGCCCGCCTCTACCAGCGGGAGCAGCGCCGACGGGAGGAGGCGGAGAGCCTCTATCGCGCGGCTCAGGCAATGACGACCACGCTGGACCTGCAGGAGGTTCTGGAGCGGATTCTGACCGAGTTACAGAACGTGGTTCCCTACGACAGCGCTTCGGTGCAGTTGCTTCGGGAGGGGAAACTGGAAATCATCGCCGGGCGAGGATTCCCTCGCCCCGAGGAGACTCTGGGGGCGACGATAGACCTGATGGCCAACGGGAATCCCAACGTTCAGGTCGTTCGGACCCGCGCCCCGGTGATTTTGGAGGATGCCCCGGCCATTTACCCTGAGTTCCGGCGGGAGCCTCATGTGAGGGCCGGTATTCGGGCCTGGATGGGGGTCCCGCTCCTCTACGGAGATCGGGTCATCGGGATGTTGACGCTGGACAAGAAAGAGCCGGGGTTCTATACCCGGGACTATGCCCGGGTGGCGCTGGCTTTTGCCGGGCAGGCGGCCATCGCGATGGAAAACGCGCGCCTGTACGAGCAACTGGAGGAGCGGTCGGCGGAACTGGCGGCCGCGCTGCAGAAATTGCAGAACCTGGACCGCCTGCGGGAGCAGATGATTCAGAACGTCGGCCACGAACTCCGCACACCCCTCACACTGGTCCAGGGGTACGTGGAATTGCTGTTGAACGGTGAACTGGGGCCCGTTCAGCCCCTGCAACGTTCTGCTCTCCAGATTGTTTATGAGCGGACCCAGACACTGGCTCACATGATTGGCAATCTCACTGCTCTGCGCGCCGTCCGACCCGAATCTATGGTCATGGCTCCCTATTCCCTCCCAGAAGCGCTGGACTGGGTGGTGGAGCACTACCGCCATCGGGCTGAGGACGCTGGAATCACGATTGTAACCGAAGTCCCCAGGGGCGTGCCCGCCATCCTGGCCGACCGGGAGCATCTCCTGCTGGCCCTTTCGCAATTGCTGGATAATGCCATCAAATTCAGCCCTCAAGGAGGGACGGTGCGGATTCGCGCATGGTCCGAGGGGAAATGGGTCAATGTGGCGTTCCAGGACGAAGGTATCGGGATTCCGCCGGAGCATCTCCCCCATATTTTTGAACGGTTCTATCAGGTAGACGGCTCCACCACCCGTCGCTTTGGAGGGATGGGCATCGGTCTGGCTCTGGTGTGGGAGATTATGGAGGCGCATCGCGGTTCGGTTCGGGTGGAAAGCGAGGTGGGAAAGGGGAGCACATTTATTCTCTCGTTCCCTCGGGCCGGGGGTGAGGAATGAAAAAGTGGTTCGTCGCCATCGCGGGCAACATCGGCGTGGGCAAATCCAGCCTCACCGGAATGCTGGGGGAACGGCTGGGCTGGGAGCCCTTCTTTGAGGCCGTCTCCGACAACCCCTATCTGGCCGACTTTTACCAGGACATGGCCCGCTGGAGTTTCCATTCCCAGGTCTTTTTCCTTTCCCGGCGCCTTCGCCATCACCATCAACTGTTGCAACGGCCCAACTCCGTGGTGCAGGACCGGACCGTCTACGAGGACGCGGAGGTGTTCGCCTGCAACCTCTACCGCCAGGGGCTGATGAGCGAGCGGGATTACCGCAGTTATCGGGAATTGTACGAGGTGATGAGCGCGCTGCTCCCTCCGCCGGACCTGGTGGTCTACCTGCGGGCATCGGTCCCGACGCTGATGGCCCGTATTGCCCAGCGGGGGCGTCCCTTTGAGCGAAACATCGCGCCGGAATACCTGGCGCAGTTGAACGAGTTGTACGAGGACTGGATTGGCCGGTTCAACCTCTGTCCCGTCCTGACTGTCCCTTCGGACCGGCTGGATTTTGTGGCCAACTCCCATCATCTGGACCTGATTGTGGAGAAGGTGCTGGAGAAACTCCAGGGAAGGGAAGTGGTAGAGTTTGATGAAACGGCGTAGACGGAATCTGGTAAAAGACCCGGCCTGGCCGATGGAGGTGGTCCGGGAACTGGCCGCCGGGCTGGACCTGGATGGTGTGGCGCGGCGGACGCTGGCGCTCAGTCTGCAGGCGGTGGAGTCGGACCTGGGCAGTTTGATCCTGCTGAATGAGAGCGGGCAGCCCGCCATGGTCCTTCTGCTCCATGAGGGACGGTTTCACCGGGGGAACCTGGATGTGGCACGACGGACGCTGGCAGAGGGGCTGGCGGGTTGGGTTCTCCGCAACCGTCAGGCCGCGCGGGTGGATGACGTGGAGAAGGACGCCCGCTGGTTGAAATTACCGGAGCCCGATCTGACCGTTCATGCCCGCTCGGCGCTCTGTGTGCCGCTGATTTCCCCCCGTCGGCCCATTGGGGTTCTGACCTGCACGGATTCCCGCCCGGGCTACTTCGGTGATGCGGACCTGCAGGCGCTGCAGTTTATCGCCGATCAGGCCACCGTCGCGCTGGAGAACGCATGGCTCTTCGCGGCCGAGGAGCAGCGGCGCCATCTGGCGGATACCCTGCGGGAGATCGCCCGTGCCCTGACGGCCACGCTGGACCTGGATGAGGTGCTCCCGCTCATCCTGGAATCCCTGAGCCAGGTCGTTGCTTACGACAGCGCGTCCATTTTCCTGCTGGAGGGCCAGCAACTGGTCATCCGCGCCTGGCGGGGATTTGAGCACCCGGAGGCGGTGCGGAACCTGACTCTTCCTGTGGAGGGGAGCCATATCATGGCTCGCGTGGTGGCCCGCCGCGAGCCGCTGGTCTGCGCCGATGTCCAGCAGGAGGAGGGATGGCAGAACATCCCCGGGGTCCCGGTGATCCACGGGTGGATTGGGGCACCGCTGGTGGCCCGGGGGCAGGTGGTGGGAGTGCTCACGGTGGATAGTCTCCAGCCGAACGCGTATACCGAAGAGGATGCCCTCGCGGTGGCGGCCTTCGCCGATCACGCGGCCATCGCCATCGCCAACGCCCAACTGCTGCGGCAGACCCAGCGGCAACTGGAGGAGGTCGCTTTTCTCCACCGCACCGGTCAGGCACTGGCAGCCTCCCTGGAGATGGAGGATGTCCTCCACTCATTGCTGGAAAGTGTGCGGGACCACTTCAAGGTAGAAGCGGCCTCCGTTGCCCTGGTGGATGAACAGACCCGCGATCTGGTCTTCCGGGTGGCGACGGGCGCTGCTGCTGACCAGGTGGTGGGTGTTCGCCTGAAGCCCGGGCAGGGCATTGCCGGTTGGGTCGCTCAATCTGGCCTCCCCATTGTGGTCCCCTCGGTGGACCGGGACCCCCGCTGGTACTCCGGAGTGGACCGGGAAACGGGATTCCGCACGCGCACCCTGGTGGCGGTTCCTATTCGCCTGGGCAATGAAGTTCTGGGCGTTTTGGAGGCGATCAACCCTGTGGAGGGGTCCTGGGATGAGGGGGGGATCAAATTGTTGCTGAACGTGGCCGCGCTGGCCGCCAGCGCGATCCAGAACGCCCGCCACTTCAACCGGGCCCGCGATGCGGAGGAACGGTACTCTAACCTCTTTGAGAGTAGCGCCGATCCCATCCTGATCACCGACGCGCGGGGCCAGATCACGGATGTCAACCGCCGGTTCTGCCTGATGCTGGGGTACACCCGGGAGGAACTCCTCCATCAGGAGATGTTCTCCCTGATCGTTCATTCGGAGAGAGCCCAGGGGTGGCTGGAGCGGGCTCTTCAGGGCGAAGATATTTTGGGCGACCTGGAGGTGAGGCATCGGGATGGGCGGATTTTCCCCTTTGAAGTGCGGGCCACTCGGGTTTTCCACGCTCATACGCCCTATATCCAGTGGGTCCTTCACGACATTGCTGAGCGGCTGCGGCTGGAACGGGTGCGGGAAGACCTGACCCACATGATCGTCCACGACCTCCGAAACCCTCTCTCTTCCATTATGAGCAGTCTGGAACTGATCCGCGCCCGCATCCAGGACCCGACGATGGACATCCCGCTGGACCAGTTGTTCGCGGTGGCCCAGCGGAGCGGCGAGCGCCTGTTTGGGCTGATTGATTCCATCCTGGACGTCGCCCGTCTGGAGTCCGGAAAAGCGGAATTGAACTATCAGTTGATAGACGTGGAGGACTTGGTCCGGGAGGCGGTGGAACAGTTGAGGCCTGTGGCAGTCGGGCGGGACATTCATATGAACTTCTATGTGCCCCAGGGCCTTCCGCTGGTCAGCGCGGACCGGAATCTGCTCCTGCGGACGCTGACCAACCTGTTGGATAATGCGATCAAGTTTACCCCTCCCGAGGGGGAGATACGGGTGACAGTAGAGCGCCTGTCGGCGGACATGCTCCGGTTTGCAGTGTCCGATACGGGCCCGGGCATCCCGCTGGAGCATCAGGAGCGTATCTTTGACCGCTTTGCCCGTCTCCCCAACGAACGGGTGCGGGGCACGGGGATTGGGCTGGCGTTCTGCAAACTGGCCGTGGAGGCCCACGGGGGCCGTATCTGGGTGGAGAGCCAGCCCGGAAAAGGCTCCACGTTCTTCTTCACCCTCCCGCTGAACCCGGACCCGTCCACCCATTAGTCATTGGTCATTCGGCCATTTGTTCATTGGTCATTTCGTCATTGGTCATTCCCCATGACCCATCGCCTGTACTATACCGATTCCTACCTGACCTGCTTCACCGCCCGGGTGGTGGAGCGTCTGACCTGGGACGGCCATCCGGCGGTGATTCTGGACCGCACGGCCTTCTACCCGACCTCCGGCGGTCAGCCCTCCGACCGGGGCCATCTGAGCGGCGTCCCGGTCCTGGGCGCCGAGGTGCGGGAGCCGGACGGGGCCGTCGTGCACATCCTGGCGGCCCCTCTCCCCGACGACGAGGTGACCGGCGAGATAGACTGGCCCCGCCGCTTTGACCACATGCAGCAGCACACCGGTCAGCATCTGCTCTCCGCGGCCTGCGAGCAGTTGCTGGACGCGGATACCGTCTCCTTCCACCTGGGCGCGGAGGTCAGCACCATAGACCTGAACGCCCCGCGCCTCTCGCGCCAGGCGCTGGAGGAGGTGGAGGAGCGGGTCAACGGGGTCATCTGGGAGGACCGGCCCGTGCGGGCATACTTCGTGCGTCCGGAGGACGTGGCGACGCTCCCTTTGCGCCGCCCCCCCCAGGTGGAAGGGCCCATCCGCCTGGTGGAGGTGGCCGGCGATGAGGGGGGCCGTCCCTTTGACCTGAACCCGTGCGGCGGGACGCACGTCGCCCGGACCGGCGAGATCGGCCTGCTGAAGGTGCTCCGCCTGGACTATCGGGGGCAGGAGACGCGCGTGGAGTTTGTCTGTGGCGGGCGGGCGCTGCGGGATTACCGGCTGAAGAACGGGGTGCTGCAGAACCTGGCCGCGATGCTGACGGTGGGGTATTGGGAGTTGCCGGAGGCGGTGGGCCGTCTGCAGGAGGAGGCGAAGGCGGCCCGGCGGGAGGCGCGGACGCTGCGGGAACGGCTGGTGGAGGTGGAGGCGGCGCGGCTGGCGGAGACGGCGATGTCGGTGGGGCCGCTGCGGGTGGCCCGGGCGGTGGAGGAGAACTGGGACCCCGCCGACCTGCGGGCGCTGGCCCAGAAAGTCGCCGCCCATCCGGGCACGGTCGCGCTGGTCGCTTCGGTCGGAGGGGAGCGGGTCCACCTCTGCGTGGCCTGTGCGGAGGGAGTCCCCGCCGACGCGACGGCCCTCCTGCGGGCCATTGCCGAACCGCTGGGGGGCAAAGGCGGTGGGCAGGCCCGCTTTGCCCAGGGGAGTGCCCCCGCCGCCCCGCGCGGGCGGGTGGAGGAGATACTGAAGGAAATCCCCAAGACGTGATTGGGAGGTGAAGGGCAATGAGCACGATTATCTGGAATATGCGATACGTCACAGATGAAAAGGGCATTCGGGTCGGGGTGCTTCTGGATATTGCGGACTATGAACGGTTGCTGGAAGCCCTGGAGGAGTTGGAGGCCATTCGTGCTTATGACCGGGCCAAGGCATCGCAGGATGAGGCGATTCCTTTTGAGCAGGCGGTTGAGGAAATAGAGCGAGCGCGATGAAGGAGTACACTGTCCTGATCCTGCGCCGGGCTCAAAAGGAACTGGCACATTTGCCCGGTGTGGCTTATGAACATGTCCGGGATGCAATCCGGGCGCTGGGGCAGAATCCCCGACCGCCGGGATGTCTCAAGTTAACCGGCCGCGATGGCTGGCGGATTCGTGTGGGAGACTATCGGGTCATCTATGAGATTGACGATGAGCAGAAAACTGTGACGATACTGCACATTGGACCCAGGCGGGATGTGTATCGCGGGTAAGGGAACGGGATCATTGGTGATGGAAGAGATTGCCTCTGGTGTCTACGTATCCTCTGTTTATCCTGGTATGAATGTGGGCCTGGTGGTGACCGGGCGGTGGGTGGTCGCTATAGATGCGCCGCCGTTCCCCTCCGACTACCAGGCTTGGCGGAAAGCGGCGCGCGCCATCGGGCGCCCCATCCGTTACCTCATTCTGACCGACGACCATCCGGACCGGCTGCTGGGCGCGCTCTGGGTGGGGGTGCCGATAATTGCCGGGCGCGGGACCTGGCAGAAAATCCGGGAACGGGGAGAGAATCTGCCGCAGGCACTGGTGGAGGACTGGAACCGCCGCTATGCTCCCCAGGGGAGGGCGATTCTCTCCCCGGAGGGGGTACATGTTCCATCGCCGGAAATCGTCGTGGACGGGCGGGTGACGCTGGAGGACGAAATCCCGGTCACGGTGGAGGCGGTGCCCGGCCCCTCGGCGGGCAGCGTGTGGGTGTGGCTTCCCACCCGGGCGGTGCTCTTTACCGGCGACGTGGTTCTGCAGACCCAACCGCCACTCTCTGAGGCGCCCTCTCCGACCCGCTGGCTGGAGGCGCTGACCCGCCTGGAAGAGGGGGCTCCGCCTGTCCGGACGGTGGTGCCAGGCCGGGGGCCGCTGGGCGGGCCGGAGGTCGCCCGCCCGCTGGCCGGGTATCTCCGGCATGTCCGCCAGCGCCTGCAGGCGGCACTGGAAAAGGGCCGGCGCCCCGACCTGACCGCGATGGCGGAGGAACTGGTGCCGTTGCTTCCCGCCCCGGACCGGGAGCGGGAGCGGCTGTTGCCCCAGATTCGGGCCGGATTGGAGCGCTGGCTGGAGGAAATGGCGGAGGAAGGATGAACGACGAGATTGCGCGCATTCAGGCAGTAAAGGCCGCGCACGAGGCGGAGTTGATGCGCAAAGCGAACGTCGTCGGGGTCGGCATCGGCCTCCGCCAGCGGGACGGGCAGTATACCGGCGAACTGGCCCTCATCGTCTCCGTGACCCACAAGGTGCCGCCGGAAGAACTGGACGCCGAGGACCTGGTCCCCCAGGAGATAGACGGGATTCCGGTGGACGTGCAGGCCGTGGGGACGCTGAGGGCGTTGGTGGCCTCTGACTGAACGTGCCAGGCACTTCGGGAAGTGCCTGGCACGTTGGTCACCTGAGCGCCCGCAGCACCCGCTCCGGCGTGATGGGGAGTTCGTTGATGGGCACCCCGATGGCATCCGCCACCGCGTTGGCCACCGCCGGCGCGACGGGCGTCAGCGCGGGCTCGCCGATGCCTTTGGCCCCGAACGGCCCCACGCCCGTCCCCGATTCCAGCAGGATGACCTGCGTCGTCGGGTAGTCCACCGAGGTGGGGATCAGGTACTCCGAAAGCGACGGGGTCTTGATCTCCCCGTTCTCCACGATGAGGTTCTCCATCAGGGCGTACCCCAGCCCCTGGTGGCTTCCCCCCTGTATCTGCCCGATGACGGCGGCGGGGTTGATGGCCCGCCCCACGTCGTGGCAGGCCACGCTCTTGAGGACCTCCACCTGTCCCGTCTCCGTGTCCACCGCCACCTCCACCGCGAAGGTCCCGAAGGTGAAGTCCGGGAAGACGTCCCCCTGACCGGTCTCCGGGTCTATGGGGTCGCGGAAGGGGGCCTTGAACATCGCCAGGTGGGAGAGGGGCAACCCCTCTGCCGCACAGATGCGCACCAGGTCCGCCAGCGGCATGGACCGGTCCGGGTCGTTCTTGACGAACACCCGCCCGTCCGCCAGGTCCAGGTCGTCTGGGTCCTCCTCAAAGTACCTGGACGCCCGCTCCAGCAGGGTCTTGCGGATGGCCGTGGCGGCCTGCAGGACGGCATTGCCGGACATGTAGAGTTGGCGGGTGGCGGTGGTGGTGCCGGCCAGCGGGGTGAGTGCCGTGTCCGGGGTATAGGCGACGACGTTCTCCAGCGGCACGCCCAGGACCTCGCTGGCAATCTGGCAGAGGCTGGAGAGTTGTCCGCCGCCGGGGTCCGGCGCGCCGCAGCGGATGACCACCGTCCCGTCCAGTTCCAGGCCCACCCAGGCCTGGGATGTGTCGTGGAGCCACATCAGGCGGCCGTAACTCTGGAAGTAGGACGCGAAGCCCCGGCCAACCCGGATCGGTCCCCGGTCGGGTGTCCGTTCGCCCAGCGCCTCCAGCGCCCGCCGCGCCGACTCCTCCAGCAGGACCGCGCTGTGGACCACCTGCCCGGTGGCCGTGGTGTCGCCCGTCCGCAGATAGTTGATCCGCCGCACCTCCAGCGGGTCCAGCCCCAGCGCACGGGCAATCTCGTCCATTTGTCGCTCGTAGGCGAAGCACGGCTGGGGCCCTCCGAAGCCCCGGAAGGCGCTGGTGAACGGGTTGTTCGTCGCCACCGCGACGGTATCCACCCAGACGTTGTCTATCCGGTACGGGCCGGTCGCCATGACCGTGGAGTAGAGGGAGACGTAGGGGCTCAGGTACGGGTACGCGCCCGAATCGGCGATCAGTTCCGCCTGGAGCGCCGTGATGCGCCCGTTCCGTTTGACCCCGGTCCGGTAGCGCATGATGTAGGGGTGGCGCTTGGAGTGGGCCAGGATGGACTCCTCACGGGTGTAGGCCAGGCGGACGGGACGGCGGGTGTGCAGGGCCAGCAGGGCCAGGAAGACCTCCACGGTGATGTCCTCCTTGCCGCCGAAGCCGCCACCGGCGAACGCGCCCTGGATGCGCACCCGGTTCTGGGGCACACCAATCGTCCGGGCGACGGTACGGAAGTGCTCCATGACCTGGGTGGAGACCCGGATGTTGATGACGCCGCGCTCATCCACCCAGGCGACGCCCGACTCGGGCTCCATGTAGGCGTGCTCCACGAAGGGGACCCGGTAGGTGTTTTCAATGATGAGGTCGGCGGCGGCGAAGCCGGCCTCAATGTCGCCCTTGCGGATGCGCCACCGGGCGACGATGTTATCGGGCTCAAAGACGACCGGCGCGCCCGGTTTCATCGCCTCCAGCGGGTCAAAGACGCCGGGCAGGGGCTCGTACTCCACATCTATCAGGTCCAGGGCCCTCTCGGCGATCTCTTCGGTCTCGGCGGCGACCAGGGCCACCGCCTCGCCCTTGTAGCGGACCCGGTCCCAGGCCAGGACGGGGGTCTCGGAGCCCCGGCGTTCCCGTTGCCCGGTCTGGCCGGGGATGTCGGCGACCATTTTGGCGTAGCCGATGTCGGCGGCGGTCAGCACGCAGACGACGCCGGGGAGGGCGCGGGCCCGGCTGGGGTCTATGCGGACGATGCGGGCCGAGGGGTACGGGCTGCGCAGGACCTTGCCGTGGAGCATACCCGGCATCTTGAAGTCGTCGGCGAAGACGGTGGCCCCGACGGCCTTGCTCAGGGCATCAAAGCGACGGATGGGTTTGCCCACCACTTTGAAATTGGCCATGGTTCCTCCCCAGGGGAATCTGAAGTCTCGTCTCAATTTCTCGCAATCTTCCCAGGCCAGGTCGTAGAGAAACAAGGCCTTGCGGTATCCAAAGAACTGCCAGATCGTTTCCTGCCTGATACGGACGTGGACGCTGGCCTCCCATTCCTCATAGGTCATTTCTGCCTCCTGCAGGAGAATCAGGAGAATCAGAAGAATCAGGAGAATCAGGAGAATCAGAAGAATCAGGAGAATCAGAAGAATCAGAAGAATCAGAAGAATCAGCGATTCTATTGATTCTTTGATGCTATGATTCTTCTGATTCCCTCCACGATGAGGGCGTATCCGGTACACCGGCACAGGTTGCCGGAGATGGCCTCCCGGATTTCCTCCTCGGTGGGATGGGGGTTGCGGTCCAGCAGCGCCTTCGCTGAGACCACAATCCCCGGAATGCAGAAGCCACACTGGACCCCACCGCTATCCGCCAGCGCCTCCTGGATGGGATGGGGACGGTCCACCGTCCCCAGTCCGGCGGCGGTGGTGATTTCGGCCCCGTCGGCCTGCCAGGCCAGCACCAGGCAACTATTGACAGCCCGGCCGTTCAGCAGGACGGCGCAGGCGCCGCAGTCTCCCTTCTCGCAGCCATTCTTGACGTCCGTATACCCCATGTCCCGCAGGGCGTGGAGCAACGTGACGTTTGGCTTCAGCGCGACCTGATGGGTCCGGCCGTTGATGGTCAGGGTGATCAGTTTGGGTTGCATGTTGCCTCCTCTTGGGCGTGGGCCTCTTGCCATGCATCCAGTTGCTGGAAACCGTCAATCTTCCCCATACTCCCTACTCCATAATCCCTACTCCAATCCCTTCCAGCGCCCTCCGCACCAGCACCTCCGTGACATGTCGGCGGTAGGCCGCGGAGCCGCGGATGTCGTCAATGGTGCGAGTGGCCTCCGCAGCCAGACGGGCGGCCTGAGCGATGGTCTCGGGGGTGAGAGGGTGTCCCTCCAGCGCGCGCTCCGCTTCCCATGCCCGGATGGGGGTCGGGGCGACGGCGCCCAGGGCGATACGCGCCGTCTGGCAGGAACCGTTGTCCCCCAGGTCCACCCGCACCGCGCTGTTCACCACTGCGATGGCGTCGGCCTTCCGCAGCGCGACCTTGAAGAAGCGGGCGCGGGAGTGGGCGGGCGGCAGGGGGATGCGGATGGCGGTGATCAACTCGTGGGGCTGGCGGACGGTCCGCCGCACGCCCAGGAAGAAGTCCTTCAGGGGGACGCGGCGGGTGCCCTCCCGGCTGGCCAGTTCCACCTCCGCGTCCAGCACCAGGAGCGGCGGGGCCATATCGGCCGCGGGGGACGCGTTGGCCAGGTTCCCGGCGACGGTGGCCCGGTTGCGGACCAGGGGGCTGGCCAGGGACCGGGCCGCCTCCCGGAGCACCGGGGCGTATCGGGCGACCAGCGGGTCCTCCAGGACCTCGGCGATCGTCACCCCGCCGCCGATGACCAGCATCCCGTCCTCCTGGCGGATGCCGCTCAGTTCGGGCAACCCCGCCACGTTGACCAGACACGCAGGCCGGTAGCGCCCACCCCGCAGGTCCGGGATGACGTTGGTCCCACCCGCAATGGGCATCCCGTCCGGCGCCCGCCCGGCCAACATTTCCAGCGCCTCCGGAAGCGTCCGGGGCATCAGCAGTTCAAATTCGGGCAACATCGGCACCTCCGTTTGTTTCACCGCCGAGACGCAGAGTGCGCAGAGATGGCATGGTTGACTCTGCGCTCTCGGCGTCTCTGCAGTGAATTTTGCAGCGAGGTCATCTATACTAACGCTCTTTCCTATTCCACAAACTCGGAAAGCAGCAGAACCTCTATCTCTGTGACGCGTTTCAGCCGGGCGTCATTAGTGACAAAAAGATTCGCTTTCCACGCCACAGCAGTGCCCAGGTGAATGGCATCGGGCATCGGAAGCCCGTAGCGGGCCCGAAATTCGGCGGCCCACTCCATAACAACCCAATCTACATTTACCGTTTCCAGGCCTGGAAAATAGCGAAAGAGGGCACGATACTGGAGTGCCAGGCGGGCATCGCCCGCCTTTTTCGCTCCAGTCAGCGCTTCCCCGAATGCCAGCACCGAAGCGGCTCCCCGGCACTGACCGGTTTCCAGGGCACCAAATACAGCCCGTGCCAGGGGCCCATACTGGGGGTGCCGCTCAAAAGCGTAAATGAAGACAACGGTGTCCAGACCGATACGGCCAGCCTGGTGAAGTCGCTGAATCAATCCTGCCTTTCCCACGAAGATCGCTCCTTCTGAAGGAATGCCTCTCCTCCTCCCAGAGACGCCCATGCCTCGGCACCCAGCCCGTACATCCACTCGCTCCAGTTTTCTGGCTCCGGGAGCAACCGAACACTTCCTTCCTCCACCAGGACAAGCAATCGCCCACCGGGCTTCACACCCAGTGCCTCACGGGCTGCTTTAGGAAGGACCATTTGATTGCGACGGCTCAGCCGAACCACGGTCATCATATCCTCCTGTATGTCAATCCGAAATGCACACTCATTATATCACAAAATGCAAAGCATAAAAAGCATTTGGCGTGCAAAAATCAATTTTGCTTTGCGCATCCCATGACCGCCCGCACGATCGCCGCGTAGCCCGTGCAGCGGCAGAGGTTCCCCTTCAGGTAGTCCCGCACGTCCTCCTCGGTGGGGTGGGGGACCTCCTCCAGCAGACTCTTCGCCGTCAGCAGCATGCCGGGGGTGCAGTAGCCGCACTGGAAGGCGGCATGCTGGATGAAGGACTCCTGCAGGGGGTGGAGTTCTCCGTCCTGCCCCGCCAGTCCCTCCACCGTCAGGACCTCGCTCCCGTCAACCGCGACGGCCAGGACCAGACAGGCGAGGGCCAGGCGGCCGTCCACGTGGACGGTGCACGCGCTGCATTCGCCGATGCCGCAGCCGTACTTGGTGCCGGTCAGGTGGAGTTTCTCCCGCAGGACGTTGAGGAGCAGTTCGTTGGGGGCCACCCACACCCGTCGCCGCTCGCCGTTCACCGTCAGGTGGACCTCCACCTCCTGGTCGGCGCGGATGTGGCGGGGCGCGCGGGGCGGGAGGGCGGCCGACGGCGGAGAAGCGGGCGCTGCCGGAGACGGTCCGGCGGGCTGTCCGGCCCGCTCCCAGGCCCGGTGCAGGCCGTCGTAGGCCAGGACGCGGGTGATCTCCCGCCGGTACCAGGCCGCGGAGCGGACGTCGTCTATCGGGCTGACCTCCTCCGAGGCGACTCGCGCGGCCTCCAGGACGGCCTCCTCGCCGAAGACCTGGCCGATGAGGACGGCCTCCGCCTTCCGGGCCCGCAGCGGGGTCGGCGCGACGGCCCCGAAGACCAGCCGCGCGTCGGCGATGCGGTCGCCCTCCCGGACCAGCACGACGGCGGCATTGACCTTCGCCAGGTCGGCCGTGACGCGGGTGATTTTCAGGAACGCCCCGCCCGTCCCCAGACGTGGCGGCGGTAACTCCACCGCCACCAGCAGTTCCCCCGGCTCCAGAACGGACCGCCCCGGCCCCAGGAAGAACTCCTCCACCGGTAGACGGCGCTCCCCCTTCGGCCCGCGGAGGACGGCCTCCGCGCCGTACGCGATGAGGGCGGGGGCCGTATCGGACGCGGGGGACGCGTTGCCCAGGTTCCCGCCGAGGGTGCCCATGACCTGGACCTGCGTCGTGCTGAAGGACGCGCAGGCCTCCGCCAGGACCGGGTAGCGGGCCCGCACCCACGGGTCGTTGCGCAGCGTCCGGATGGACGTGCGCGCGCCGATGCGGGTGTGGCCGTTCTGGGCCTCTATCCCGTCCAGTCCGGGGACGCGGCCGATGGAGACGACGTACCGGGGGGCCAGCCGCTCCATTTTCATCTGGACGATGAGGTCCGTCCCGCCCGCCAGCACCCGCGCCTCCGGCCCGTACCGGTCCAGCAACCCGACCGCCTCCTCCACCGAGGTCGGCTCCAGATAATCAAACTCGTGCACCAGAATGTGGGAATTCGTGATATGCATCGTTTCCCTCATACGCATTCATTGCTCACCACAAAGACACGAAGACACGAAGAAAAAATTATTTGTAATTACCTACCACAAGGGCACAAAGTACTCACAAAGGACACAAAGTTTAGCAGTTAGTGGTCAGGGGTTAGGGGTTAGAAGAATGGGCTAACCCCTGACGACTGACCCCTGACGGCTAAAATTATTCGTGCCCTTTGTGCGGCCTTCGTGTCCCTTCGGGCCGAGCCCTCAGGGCGAGGCCTTCGTGGTTTTAATGAAACGGTTCGTGGGTGGTAGTTACAATTATTTTAACTTTGTGTCTTGGTGTCTTCGTGGTTTTCCTGTCCTCTCAGCGCTGCCAGCACTTTCTCCGGCGTGATGGGCAACTCGTAGAAGCGGACGCCGATGGCGTTGTAGACGGCGTTGGCGTAGGCCGCCGCGACGGGGTTGGACGCTGCCTCGCCGATGCCCTTCGCCCCCAGCGGCCCCGTCGGCTCGTAGGTGTGGGCGAAGTACGTGACGAGGTTCTCCACCCTCGGGCTCTCGCAGACGCCGGGGATTTTGGCGTCCACCATGTACCCGCGCGAGAGCGTCCGCCCCTGCTCGTCCCAGAGGTTGTCCTCGTAGAGGGCAAACCCCGCGCCGATGTGCAGGCCCCCCTCCAACTGCCCCGCGGCCAGGTCCGGGTTGATCACCGTCCCGCAGTCGCTGCCCAGGGCCGCCCGCACCGTCCGGATGACGCCGGTCCACGTATCCACCTCCACCTCCACGAAGGCGGTCATGTAGGCCGGCGGGCAACTGGTGGGCCGGTAACTCTCCACCGCCGCAATGGTCTTCCAACTCTCCGTCCAGCAGCGGGTGGCGACCTCGGCAATTGTCATCCGGCGCTCCGGGATGGACGGGGCGTAGATGACCCCCTGGCCCAGGTCCTCATCCAGCCGAATCGTCAGCGCGTCGGGCATGACGTTCAGGTAACGGGCCGCCGTCTCCAGGAGTTCCTGGCGGACTTTCTGCGCGGCCCGGACCGCCGCGCCGCCGCCCGCGTAGACGCCGCGCGTGGCGTGGGTGACCACGTCGTAGACCGTCGTCGCGGTGCCTGCAGCGGCGATGTTCACCTTCTCCAGCGGCACGCAGAGCACCTCCGCCACCAGTTTGGCGATGGCCTCCAGCGTCCCCCCGCCGTGGTCCATGACCGCCGTGATGACGTCCACCGACCCGTCCTGGTTGACTTTGACCATCGCGCCGGAGTAGTCAATGACGTCGCCGGGCTGAGGGGCGCCCGCGCTGGACGTGTGGAACCCCCGCGCCATGCCGATGCCCCGGCGGTAGCGGCCCGTCTTGGCCTCTGGCGGCTGACGGCGGTCCCAGCCGATGATTCGCTTCCCCTCCTCCAGCAGTTCCGGCACCCCGTCACTCTGGACGATGGAGCGGACCAGCGGCCCCTGTCCCCAGAAGGTGTCGCCCAGGCCGACGTAGTTCTTCCGCCGCAACTCCACCGGGTCCAGCCCCAGCCGGTTCGCCAGTTCGTCCATGAGCGACTCCACCGCGAAGGTGATCTGGGGGTTGCCGAAGCCCCGCTTGGCGCAGGACGGGGTCTTGTTCGTGTAGACTGCGATCCCCTTGTAGCGGACGTTGGGGAGCCGGTAGAGGGAGACCAGCCAACCGACGCAGACGCCCAGGAAGGAGTAGGGCTGGATGTTGTGCGCGCCGATGTCGGTGACCAGTTCCATTTCGGCCCCCAGGAGCGTCCCGTCGGCCCGCGCGGCCAATTTCAGGTGGACCTGGACGGGGTAGTCCACGTGCTCGTAGAAATCCTCCTCGCGGGTCAGGCTCAACTTCACGGGACGGCCGGCCTTGAGGGCCAGTGCGGCGCAGATGGGGATGGGGGTGTTCATCTGGATGCTGGAGCCGAAGGTCCCGCCCACGGGGATGCGGATGACGTTGATCTTGCTCAGGGGGATGCCGAAAATCTGCCCCAACAGGATGCGGACGTTGTGGATGGACTGGGTGGTGGCCCAGACGGTCAGGCCACCGTCCGGCTCCGGGCGACAGACGGCGGTCTTGGGCTCCAGTTGCATATGGTAGATTTTGTGGGTACGGAAGGTCCCCTCCACGACGACGTCGGCCTCGGCGAAGGCCCGGTCCACGTCTCCCTCTTCTATCTGGCGCATGCAGGCGATGTTGTTCTCAATCGGGATTTCCTTATCGCCCCAGAGGACGGTCTCGTGGATGGGGACGGCGCCGGGCCGCATGGCCTCTATGGGGTCGGTGAGGACGGGGAGGGGCTCGTACTCCACCTGCACGGCGCGGGCGGCCTTTTCCGCCAGGGCTTCCGTCTCCGCAGCGACGGCCGCAACGGGCTCCCACAGGCGGCGGACCTTATCGGCCAGGACGGTGGTATCCCGGTGCAGGACGGCGGGGACGGTGACGATGCGCTGGTTGAAGCGGACGTGGGGGACGTCGTCCCAGGTGATGACGACGGCGCCCAGGGCCTGGGCCGGGCGGGGGTCTATGCTCCGGATTCGGGCGTGGGCGTAGGGGCTGGCGACGATGCGCCCGTAGAGCATTCGGGGGAGCACGATGTCCACCGAATAGAGTTCCCGTCCGGTGACCCGCGCGATGGCGTCTTTGCGCGGGGTGATTTTGCCGACGATGTGGAATTGATCCTTCATGGTTCCCGGCTCCGATCGGATATGGCCCGCAGGGAAATTGCGGGCAGTTGTCTTGCGCTTCTCTCTGACCAGCCGATGGCGACTTCCCAATTACCGGGTTACCTGACACTTTTGATCCAGCAGTACACGGATTCACACGGATGTTACGGATTTTCACGGATTTTCATCCCTTCGGGCAGAGCTCTCTGAGCGAAGCCGTGCGAATCCGTGAAACCCGTGTGTATCCGTGTCCTGATTTCAGTTGCAAGCAGTTGCCCCACATTCACACCCACACCCCCTCCCCGATTCGCCCCAACACCAGCGCCAGCAGGGCCATGCGGACGTAGACGCCGTTGCGGGCCTGGCGGAAGTAGGCGGCGTTGGGGAGCCCGTCCACGTCCGGCGCGATCTCGTCCACCCGGGGCAGGGGGTGCATCACCGTCACCCGGGGGTTCACCCGCTCTATCATCTCCCGGGTGAGGATGTAACTCCCCTTCAGCCGCTCGTACTCGGCGGGGTCGGCGAAGCGCTCCTTCTGGATGCGGGTCATGTAGAGGACGTCGGCCTCGGCCAGTGCGGCCTCCAGGTCCGTCATCTCCTCCACCCGCACCCCCTCCGCCCGCAGCGCGGCGACGATGTCCGCGGGCATCCGCAGCGGTTCGGGGCTCACCAGGATCAGGCGACAGTGGTAGTGACGGTAAATCCAGACCCCGGAGTGGACCGTTCGGCCGAACTTCAGGTCGCCACAGAGGGCGATAGTCAGGCCGTCCACTTGGCCCCGCTCGGCGCGAACCGTGTAGAGGTCCAGCAGGGCCTGGGTGGGGTGCTGTCCGGCCCCGTCGCCGCCGTTGATGACGGGATGCTCCGCCACCTCCGCCGCCACCTTCGCCGACCCGACCTGGGGGTGGCGGATGACGATGACGTCGGCGTACTGATCCACCGTCCGGACGGTATCGGCCAGGGTTTCCCCCTTGGCCACCGAGGTGGATTCGGCCGAGGAGAAGCCGACCACGCTCCCGCCCAGGCGGTGCATGGCCGTCTCAAAGGAGAGGCGGGTCCGGGTGCTGGGCTCAAAGAAGAGGGTCGCCAGGACGTAGCCGCGCAGGAGGTCCAGGGACGGAGTCCGCTGGAGGCGGGCCTGGAACTCCGCGGCCACATCCAGAATCCGGTCCAGTTCCTCACGGGTGAACTGAGCGCCGTCCAGAATGTCGGTGCCTTTCAGATGGGCCATTTCCTTGCTCCTTGAAGAAAGGTTTACCACGAAGACCCCAAGACACAAAGTCAAAATTAATAATTAAAAAATTAACAATTAAATATTTCGTGCCTTCGTGTCTTGGTGGTAGAGATTCTCCGCGGCGGGGAGGGTGAAGAAGAACGTGCTCCCCTGGCCGGGCTGGCTCTCCACGCTCACCTCTCCGCCCAGTTTTTCCACAATCCGCTTCACGATGGAAAGCCCCAGGCCGTGCCCCTTGCCGGTGCGCCGGACCCGGGTGAAGGGAGTGAACAGGCGGCTCTGCTCCTCCGGCGTCAGGCCGGGGCCGTTATCCCGCACCCAGAAGCGGACCATTCCCGGGGCGTCCGGTGGGAAGTCGGCGCCCAATTCCACGCGCGGCGGCTGGCCACCATACTTGATGGCGTTGCTGATGTAGTTGAACCAGACCTCTTCTACCCACGGCGCGTAGCCCCGTGCAACGGGCCAGGTGGAGGGAACCCGGACCTCCGCGTAGGATTCGGCGATGGCGTCGCTCAGGCGGGAGAGGGCCTCGCCCACGACGTGGGCCATGTCCAGAGGGCCCGTTTCTACCTCCTGGCGAGGTGCGGTGGCCAGAAACAGCAGCGCGTCAATGACGCCAGCCATTTTGTGCCCGTGCCGGACGATGGTCTGAACGTACTCGCGCTGTTGCTCGGGGGAAAGTTGGGGAAAGAGGGTATCCAGCAGTTCCGCGTAGCCGACGACAAGGGACAGGGAATGCTTGAGGTCGTGGGCCACCGTGTGGGCGAAGGCGTCCAGTTCCTCGTTGCGGGCTTCCAGTTGCCGGGCGTACTCGCGCAACTGCTCTTCTGCCTGTTTGCGCCGGGCAATTTCCCGGTGGGTCAGCATCAGGGCCTGGGATTTGGCGACGGCCAGGGCGATGTGGGCGGCGGCGTACTCGGCCCGGGCGATTTCTTCGGCCGTGAAACGATGGTGCTGGCGAAACGCGATCAGCGCGGCGCCCAGTTTCTGCTGGCCGACGATGAGCGGCATGACCAATAGAGAGCGGTTGGGGAACCGGGCGGCGATGCGTGGGCTGACATACGGGGAGTTGAACACGTCCTCAATCGCCAGCGCGCGCCCCAGGCGCAGGGCGGACTCCGTAGCCGTAATCTCGCCGGGGGGAAACTGGAGGGTGGGGTAAATTTCCCGCATCGGGCCGTAGGCCGCGCGGGGGATGGGACGGCCCTGTTCCTCGTCCCAGGTGGCGATGTAGCAATCGTCGGCCCCGAAGAGTTCCCCCAGCCGGTCGGCCAGGGCCTGGAGCATGTTCTGGAAGTCGGTGGTGCCGATGGCGATGCGGGTGATCTCGTTCAGCAGGGCCAGGAAATGGGCCTGGTCCTCCAACTGATGGTGGACGCGGGAGCGGTAGATGGCCGCCCCCAGCATATTGGCGGCCATCTGCAGGGTGTCTATCTCCGCCGGAGTCCAGACGCGCTCAAACCGACACTCGTCAAAGCCGATGAATCCCCACCATTCTCTTCCCACGAAGACCGGCACCATGGCGATAGAAAGGATGTCCTGCGCGGCCAGGACCTCCTGTTCGCTTTCGGGAAAGGTGCACACCAGGCCGTAGATGGATCTGCCCTGGTTCATCGCTTCTATCCAGCGGGTGAAGCCTCCCTGGACGAAGGAGAAGTTCTGCAGGTCCGGATTATCTATCTGGGGTGTGGCGTCGGGGGCAACCCACTCGTAGCGCTGGCTGGTCAGCAGTTCCCCGTCCGGCCCCCGGTGGTTCTCAAAGATGTAGACCCGGCTGACGCCGGTGGCCTCGCCCAGGCGGGCCAGGATGGCCGGTATCTCCCGTTCCCAGTCCGGCATCCGGAGGAATCGGTCAGCGGCGTAGGCCACCGTTTCCAGAATGGCGTCCCGCTGGCGGAGCGCCTCCTCCGCCTGCCGGAGGGTGGTGGTTTCCCGAAGGACGATCACCCGGCCGTTGAACCGGCCGCGCGGGTCGTAGAGGGGGGAGATGCGCATCTGGTAAATGCGCTGTCCCTCACCCGCCCCCAGGGTAATCTCTGCCTGGGCCTCCGGGACGTCGTGGTACCGTTCTATCAGGTCGGGCCGCCCGGCGACGAGTTCCTGGATGGGCCGTCCGATGACCTCCGCGGGGGGACGGCCGATGATTTGCCGGGCGGCGGGATTCAGGTCCACAATCCGGTTCTGCGTGTCCAGGACAATCACCCCGTCGGCCATCCCGTCCACGACAACGTTGCGCGCAATAGGGACAATGTCCAGCAGCCGGAAGCGAAGGAGGGCCAGGAGCATCACCAGGCCCGCGAGGGTGAACGCCAAGGGCGTCAGGTCTACGGGATGGAGGGGGTTCAGGCCAAAGATGTAGAGCGCGTTCGCCAGCCAGGGCAAAAGGGCACCGGATAACAGAGCGAGGATTTGCCCCCGAAAGGGGGGCGAAGCGCGAAGCAGTTCCCGCACAAGGATGATGGCGCCAAAGAGGAGAAGCAGGTAGGAATACGCGAAGTGAACCCACCACCATGCCCCGTGGGTGACGCTGGTCAAAGTGTAAGGTCCCTGGTTAACCCTTTCAAACTGGCTCCAGAGGAGGCCGTGGAGGTCATTCGTCAGGGCTGCCAGCCAGGTGAGGGCGGGTTCTACCGTCAGCAGGAGCCAGCGGCGGCGGGCCAGCCAGTTCTCCCGCCCCATGTACTGGAGCGCCAGGGCCAGCCAGGCCGCTGGCACGGTGACGATGCCCAGGTACTCCATTCTGGCCCAGAGGAGGGCGCGGGAAGCGTCCCGGCTGGCCAGTTCCAGGGCATAGCAGCCGGACCATTCCGCCACGGCCAGCATCAGCAGGGCCAGCAGGCCGGCCCCGGGTGCGGGGCGCCGCCGCCAGGCGACGAAGGCCAGGGCGAGGGCCAGCGCCCCGGCCCCGACCAGCGGCCAGAGGTAGGGCGGGAACTGCCAGAGAGTGTCCATTCCGTCAGTCAGGTACCACCCGTGCCAGCCGTCCGATTCCCTCCCGGATTTCCTCCGGCGTCAGCGCGCAGAAGGGGAGGCGGATGAAGCCATCGCCGCCGCCGTTGGCGAAGAAGCCCCGACCGTCGGTCAGCCGGAGCCCGGCCTCCTGGGCCCGCCGGAGCAGGTCCTCTGCCCGCACCGGGCCGTTGAGGTGCAGTCCCACGAAAAAGCCGCCGTCGGGCCGATGCCAGCGGCCTCTTCCGCTCAGATGCCGGTCCAGCGC
>Ga0315298_1002829_pt1 | contig 28516 bp, 30 predicted proteins | sample WHS_1_MG_FD_203077 | JGI IMG/M metagenome (GOLD analysis project Ga0315298, IMG submission 203077) | Extremophilic microbial mat communities from Washburn Hot Springs, YNP, Wyoming, USA - WHS_1_MG | ecosystem: Environmental > Aquatic > Thermal springs > Hot (42-90C) | place: USA: Wyoming... | reverse complement strand
ATCCGATCCGCCGTTAATCAACGTGGGCGTCGAGAAGAAGTATTCGGTTTCTTCACCGAAACCTTGACGAGACGTAGCGGTCACCTTTCCGCTCGAGGTGTTGAGATCGATTACGACGGGATACGTACTCGTACTTACGTTAGAGGGCAAGGTTAGGTTACGCGACGTAGCGGTCACCTTTCCGCTCGAGGTGTTGAGATCGATTACGACGGGATACGTATCTACGTTAGAGGGCAAGGTTAGGTTGAGCGTCCCTCTTCCAGAGACGGCTACCGTGCTTCCGTTGGATAGCGAGATCGTCCCTTGGTATTCGAGGAGCTCGCCGTCAGCCCCGAAGACGTAGCCGAACAGTTTATGCGTCGTCGCGTTGTATACCGCGAAGACCCCGGCCCCCGAAACAGGGGAATTAGATATCGCGGTTTTGACGGCAAGAGAGGCCAGACCGCCCATGCCTAGTAACACGAGGATGAAAAGCGCCAGGACGAGCAGGTTGTACCAGGACCTGAACTGCCTCAAGAAGTCGTAAAGTAGGGGGTTCACCTGGCCTCACCTACCGTCTCGAAGAAAACGTCCTCTAGAGTCTTGATCGCCCATCCCATCTCGAGGAAGTCCGGAAAGGACTTAACGGCCCTCGCTATCCCCTCTATGTCCCCGTTGAACTCCTCTATTACGACGACTCCCCTCTCCGCCTCAACGTCCTTACCGAAGCCCCTCAATAGCTCCAATGACTTCTGGGCGCTCTCAGGAGTGGCGAACCTCACCCTGAACGTTTTGGTTTTGCTCATCGACTCGATTTCCGTCATGGTTGCCACCTTGACTACCCTGCCCTTGTGAATGAAGACTACCCTGTCGGCGAGGTTCTGAACTTCCGAGAGTATGTGGGAGGAAAAGAGGACCGCTGCGTTCTCCTTCCTCATCCTCAGCGCGAACTCCCTGAAGAACCTAATCCCTTCGGGGTCTAAGCCGTTCAGTACTTCGTCGAACAGGAAGTTGGAGGGGTTGCTTATCATCGAGATGGCCAGCGCCAACCTCTTCCTCATGCCCTGCGAGTATTGCCTGATCCTCTTCCTCTCGTGACCGCTCAGCCCAACCTCCTCGAAGAGCTTCTTTGCCAACTCCTTCGCCTCGTGACCGGAAATCCCCCTGAGGCCACACACGTAGAGGAAGTAGTCCTCGGCCCTCATGTCAGGGTCGAAGGAAGGGATTTCAGGAACCCAGCCAGTCAGCTTGGAGGCTCCCACTTTCTCTTTCAAAATACTCTTACCGTCTATCCTCACGTCGCCCTTCTGAGGGATTTTGACGCCCACAGCCGTCTCTATCGTAGTCGTCTTCCCGGCCCCGTTCACGCCAACGAAACCCACTATCTCGCCATTCCTGACATCGAAGGTTACGTCACGAATACCTCCGCCTGTCCTGTAAACTTTGGTGAGCTCAACGATTTCTATCATTGAATTCTGTCAGTCCCTTTCTCCGACGTGTGTAGATATAAGCGTGATCACAGGCTTCGTTCGAAATCGAATTAATTAGAAGGGGGATTTCACCTTGAAGTGTGCTCAGGGAACACCTGAAGGTCGTGAAGGGCGAGGCGACCTATACCGACGATGTCGATTTCCCCGATACTCTCTACCTTGGCGTTTACAGGTCACCAGTAGCCAGGGGCATAGTTAAGTCCGTAACCCCTCCGAAGTCCGCGTTACTGACCATAACTTGGGACGACGTGAGGGCGTATCTACCCGTGAGGGCCTACGAGGGGGGCAACGTAGTTAGGATGCCCGTTGTGGCCGACGGTAGGGTGAACTTCGTAGGCCAGCCCGTCTTCGCTTTCGTGGTTAAGGACAGGTACGAGGTGGAGGACGCCCTGGATGAGGCGGGGGCAGATATAGAGCCTTTGAGGCCGATCGTTACCATCGATGAGGCCCTTGACTGCGAGCCCATACACGGCGAGAGCAACGTGGCCGTCGACGTCAGGGTCAAGGGAGGCGACCTGGAACAGAGGGTAAACTCGGAGGTCGAGGTAGAGAGGAGCATAACGCTCCACAGGGTGGTGGCCAACCCCATCGAGCCAAAGGGAGTAATCGTGAGGTGGGAGGGCGATAGGCTCTTCGTCATAGGTTCCTTCCAATCGGCCTTCAGGGTCAGGGCTGACCTCCAGGAGACCTTAGGGATGTCCCCCGAGAAAATTACCGTCGTCTCCGCCCCCAACGTGGGGGGAGGGTTCGGTAACAAGATCTCCGCCTATCCGGAGTACGTGCTCGCGGCGATAGCTTCGAGGAAGTTGGGGAGGCCGGTCAAATGGATAGAGACCAGGCAAGAGCACCTACTGAGTCCCGTCCAGGGTAGGTCGATGAGGGCGAGGCTCAAGCTCCACGCAAGGAGGAACGGCACCGTCCTCGGGATCTCGGGGGAAATAGTGATAGACGGCGGGGCCTACATGATGGGGATCGGTCCGGTGTTCCCTAACTTCATAATCAACATGCTCCCCGGCCCCTACAAGATGAGGTTCATCGACGTCAGGGGATTAATGGTATACACGAACAAACCGCCCTACGGGGCTTACAGGGGCGCAGGGAGGCCAGAGGCGTCCCTCCTTCACGAGTCGTTAATGGAGGCCCTGGCGGAGGAACTGAAGCTCGACCCCGCCGAGTTGAGGGAGAGGAACCTCGTCGAGTCTGGGAAGTCCCACACCCTCCCCACCGGCCTTAAGCTCGACCCCGCCGGTTACAGGGAGGTGTTCGCTAAGGCTAGGGAGGTCTACGAGAGGTTGAAGAGGGAGGGGAAGAGGCCTGTCATAATAGCCTTCTTCAACTACGTGAGCAACCCGCCCGGTGAGGGAGCTAAGGTCGTTGTCGGGAAGGGAAGGTTGAAGGTGTACGCGGGCAGCGGCCCCCACGGCCAGGCCCACTGGTCGACCTTCGCCAGGGTTGTGGCTCAGAGGTTGGGGGTAGATGAGAACATAATCGACGTGACCCTAAACAGCACCGAAGCGATTAAGGAAGGTGTGGGCTCCTTCGGAAGCAGGACTTCGAGCGCAGGGGTTAACGCTGTCCTTTCGGCCGTCGAGGGACTTCTCCATATCCTGAAGGAAAAGGGGGTGACCCTGGGGCAGGCCTTGAACTCCGATGGGGAGTACTCCTACGAGACCTTCGCCAAGGCGGACCCGGTCGTGACCCCTGGGGCAGCCGTCGCCTACGCGGAGGCCGATGGGGAACTCTGCAAGGCCTACGTTAGAGAGCTACACGTTTTCCTAGACGTGGGAAGGATCCTCATCAAGAGCGAAGTGGAGGACCAAGTGACAGGAGGAGCGGCGCAGGGTCTGGCACAGGTAATGTACGAGAAGGCCGACTTCGACGAGTACGGCAATCCTAAGTATTCCTCGATTAGCGACGAGGGCGTCCCTTCTTCAGCGGACGTCACTTGGCGAACGTACGTTCACCCTATGGAGGTCTATCCTACTAACTTGCTCGGGGGGGCCAGGGGTATAGGCGAGGCCGGCACGAGCGCGGGCTTAACCGCGGGCGCTCTGGCGGTCGAGAGGGCCTTAGGGAGGAGGCTGAACGAGCTGCCGTTAGACCCATCGGCGCTGTGCTGATAACGCTTAATTACGTAAACTACCCCTCTTGTCTCACGGGCTGATGATCGTCCTAGTGGTCCTTCTGAGTCTCTTCGGCTTCTCGCTGTCCAGCAACACTTTGGTCGTTTATCACGGCGTGAACGGAAGTAGCATAATGGCGACCTACTACCCTTACAACTATGAGGCCAGCCCGACGTACGTCAGCGGGGTGGCCTCAGTTTACTATCGTAACTTCACGTTGACAATTAACACCACCGTTCCCCAGCTCTTCGCGGTTCTGGTGAGTTCAGGATATTTTAGCGCGGTAGTTTGGAGCGGCCTTTCCTTGACCCCGGCGAGCGTTTCCGTCCCTGCTTACGTGAACGGGAGCGGCATCGCCTACCTTTACTTCCTTAACGGTTCGGGCTTCTTCGTGGTTAAGGTCCCCATATTGGAAGGCGTTACTCAGACCGTCCCCGTGTCGGGCTACGTTTACAAGGTGGTCTCTGTGGGCCCGGTGGTCTACAAGAAAGTAGGGGAAACAGGACTTCAGCTCCCCAACAGGGTGGGGTCCTACGGCCCGCTCAACGTCAACGGGTCCCTACTTCCTGCCCTAATGGGGAAGGGGTACGCTTACCTCTACGGAGTTAACGGCTCCGTGATCGGACTGATCGTGGAGAACGTCTCGTACCCTACATCGATCGTTTACGTCTCCGTGCCGAGCCTTCCCCCAACGCAGCGCGCCGCTCAGTTCGGGGACGTCGTGCTCTCGGTGCTCTCCAACGGGTCAGTGCTCAGTAACCTCCCTTACAAAGTGCTGAGCAGGGTCTCGTCCGGGCTCCTTTTGGACGTTAACGGCACGAACTACCTAGTTTTCTCCAATGACGTATACCGCCTGACCGAGAAGACGCCGAGCGTAAGCTCACACTCAGTACCCACGCCCAGGGGGATTTACACGGTGATCGCCACGAACGTTACGACGGAAGGACCGGTCATGCTCAAAATACCCCTTCTGGGCGTTTACGTCAACTCCAGCTCCTCCCCACAGGGTAGCATACTGTACGAGAACTTCTCCGACCATTACCTGACCCTCTTGGTCTACGGGCCCGCCCTCATAACTGTTTACTCGTATCAGCCTCCCGCGAGCGGAGGGGGCAGCCTATTAACGGGACTAACGGTAGTGGCCATCATACTTTCAATAATTCTGATATTTCTAGCCGTCAGGGCCCTGAGGAGGTGAATGAGAAAGTCACCTTATTATCTCGGTGTTCCAAAACACCGTGAGTGTTCACGTTGAGGATTAGCTGGTTGATAGGAGGGCCTCAGGGACAGGGAGTCGACACCTCGGCCAACCTCTTCGGGCAGGCCGTGGCCAAGGCGGGCTATTACATCTTCGGCAACAGGGAGTACTACTCCAACATCAAGGGCAGGCACAGCTACTTCCAAACGGTCTTGAGCGATAGGCCCGTGCACAGCGTGGTCTCCTACGCCGACATCCTAGTAGCTTTCGAACCCGAGACGGTTTTTCAGCACTTCGACGAGGTTAGGAAGGTAGTGATTTACGATCCTTCTCAGGCGAGCGTTAGCGTTCCCTTCGTCAGGTCAATGGAGCCGGAGATAGCTGAGGAGAAGTCCGAGCTGTTGGAGAGCGAGGGGCTAAGGCCCACTGTGAACGACGCGGTAACCTACGCAGTGAAGAGAGGGGCCAAGGCGATAGGCCTGGACTACGACTCCATAGTGGTGAAGGTCGCCGAGGAAGTCAACGTCCCGAGGTCGGTGGCGGAAAGGGTGAAGAACGTCGCGGCTGTAGGTGCCTCACTTAAGGTCTTGGGGTTGCCTATAGATGGCCTCCTGGAGGCCTTAAGGAACACGTTCAAGAACGAACTCTTCGCTAGGATGAACTCGCTCGCGGCCAAGCTCGCTTACGACCAGGTGCCCAACGTTTTCGATTTGAAACCCCTCGAAAGGAAGGAGCCGAGGGTCTGGATAGACGGGAACACCGCGGTAGCCCTGGGCAAGCTTGCGGGGGGCCTCAGGTTCCAGTCTTACTACCCGATAACCCCTGCGGCAGACGAGTCGGTTTACCTGGAGGCCGTCGAGACGGTCGAGATGGAGGTAGATACCCTCAAGAAGGGGGGAGTGGTGGTGGTTCAGACGGAGGACGAACTTGCGGCGATAAACATGGCCTCTGGGGCCGCTCTGACTGGCGCTAGGGCGGCCACCTCCACTTCCGGGCCGGGCTTCTCGTTAATGGCCGAAGGGATCGGTTGGGCCGGGATGAACGAGGTCCCGGTGGTCATTACCTACTACATGAGGGGAGCCCCTTCAACGGGACAGCCAACTAGGACTGGCCAAGCCGACCTGAAGTTCGCCCTGAACGTGAGCCACGGCGAGTTCCCGAGGATTGTTATAGCTTCGGGAGACCACGTCGAGGCCTTTTGGGACGCCATATGGGCCCTGAACTTGGCGGAGAGGTATCAGACCCCCGTGATCCACCTGCTGGAGAAAGCGATAGCCAATAGCTACGTGGTGACCGAGGAGTCTAACTTCAGGGGGGAGTACGTGATAGACAGGGGCAAGCTAGTGAGGCCGGAGACGGACTACTTCCCGAGGTTCCAGGTAACGGAGGACGGCATCTCCCCAAGAGTGAGGCTGGGGGAGGCGGGGGTGTTTTACACCGGCGACGAGCACAACGAGTGGGGCCACATAACCGAGGCCAGCACTACCCGGAGGACGATGTACGAGAAGAGGATGAGGAAACTCGAGACCGCCGACCGGGAGATACCGGAGGAGAAGAGGGTCAACGTGTTCGGCGAGGGGAACTACGCCGTAGTGACGTGGGGCTTCACTAAAGGCGCGATGCTGGACGTCCTGGACGAGCTTCAGGCCATGGGTGTTATGGCTATCCAAGTTAGGATGTTCAGCCCGTACCCAAGGAACCTCATGAGGAAGCTCTTACAGGGGAAGAAGGCCGTCATTGCCCTGGAGGGCAACTACCAGGCACAGGGGGCGGAAGTCATGACGGAGCAGACCGGAGTGTTCCCTACGCATTACGTCCTTAAGTACAACGGCAGGCTGATCACGTCGGACGAGGTGGTGGAGGGCGTTAAGAGGGCCCTTAAGGGCGAGAGGAGGGTGGTGCTGAATGCAGGCCAGTGAGGTCAAGACGCATAAACCGGTTTGGTCCGACTGGTGTCCCGGTTGCGGTAACTTCGGGATCCTGAGGGCTGAGGAGCTAGTCATCAAAGAGTTGGGCCTAGACCCGAAGAGCGTGGTGGTGGTCAGCGGGATAGGCTGTTCCGGTAAGTTGCCTCACTTCATGAACGTCCCCATAAACGGAGTCCACACCCTGCACGGGAGGGCTCTGGCCTTCGCTACAGGGATTAAGCTTGCCAACCCGAAGCTCAAGGTAATAGTGAACGCCGGTGACGGCGACGCCCTAGGGATAGGAATGGGCCACTTCGTCCACGCGGGCAGGAGGAACATAGACATGGTGCTCATAGTGCACGACAACGGGGTCTACGCGTTGACGAAGGGCCAGGCTTCCCCGACCCTTAGAAAGGGGGTTAAGACTAAATCACTGCCGAAGCCGAACGTCAGCGAGGCGGTGAACCCCTTAGCTGTAGCGATAGCCTCGGGCTACACATTCGTGGCCAGAGGTTATGCCTATGACGTCAATCACCTCAAGGAGCTCATGAAGCTGGCCCTGAACCACAGGGGTATGGCCTTGATTGACGTGCTCCAGCCCTGCCCGACCTACAACGACGTGAACACTAAGGAGTTCTACGACAAGAGGGTCTACAAGTTGGAGGAACAGAAGGACTGGGACCCGGTGGTGAGGAAACCCGAGGAAGTTCAGGAGAAGGCCTTGAAGGCGATAATGAAGTCCTTCGAGTGGGGCGAGAGGATCCCGATCGGCCTATTCTACCAGAACCCGTTGGAGGAGACCTACGAGGACAGGATAGCCAAGTACATAGAGAACTACTTCGACTACCCTCCGGCACTTCAGGAAGTAGAGAAAGACGGAAAATCGACTACCTTAATAGACAAGTTGCTAAAAACGAGGAGAGTCTGATCAGTTCTTCTTGAGGTAGAACTTCTTAGTTTTCTTGTCCTCCTCGATTACGCCCTTATACTTCAGGTCGTACAGTATTCTCCTTATCCTTTCGTCGCTCGCCAGGTTATAGAGGACGCTGTGTATCTCCTTGATGTCCTTAGGTCCCTCCTTCAGCATTTCCAATATGTACTCCCTGACCTCGTCCTCGCTGGGCGCTATTACCACTTCTACGTCCTCGTCCTCGTAGACCTTAGGGAGGGTCTTCTCTATTTCTGCCCTCCTCATGTTACCACCTTATGTAATAATTTGAATTCAATCAATTATAAACTTTTTCCGAATAGGTTGATACAACTCGTTAAGGCCTTCTAAAGTTTCCTTTAACGCCGTTCAAAGGAGACCCATCTACGGTGACCTGTTTTAATACTTGTTAGGCACCTAATTAAAAATTCTTTCAATCACGTGTTTGGAAGAAACGCTGTAAAGTTAACCAGTTTGAGCTTTTCGTCCCTAACCCTTGGCCACCCTTTTGAGGTAGGCCTCTATTCTCTTTTTGAGCTCGAGATCCTTCGTCTTCTTGGCCGTTTCCGCCAGCGGGGCCGAATAGTACTCTATATCGGGAACCTTAACCAGCTCCAGGGCGTCCATGAGCCTGAGCGAGACGTCAGGGAGGGTCGTGGAGTACTTATCGATTAGTTTCACCAGCTCCGCCAGGAAGTCCACAAGCGCGTCCGGCCTCATGGTCGCCACGGCAACCACAGCGTCGGCTAGTGGGTAGCTGGGGCCTATTTCAAGGAAATGGAGGACCTTCCTCAACCCTTCCCTCGTGGTGAACTCGTCTGTCATGTCGATGTAGGGGTGTTTAGCCGAGAAGTCCCCAGTAAGTATCTTGCTTTCTCCCAGTCTCTCTAGCTCCGGCTGAGAGATCCCCAAGGTTCGCAACTTGTAGATCGCCAGCCTAGCCGTCTGAGAGTCTTCCTTAGCTATCTCCTTAAGGGCCTCGACGGCGGGTCCCCTGAGCCTCTCATCGTCCAGCAGGGAAGTAACCACGCTGACAGCGTAAGCGGACGACTCTCTGGCCCTCCTTATAACAACCGGCAAAAGCTTGAGGGCCCTGTCGGTGCCCTCGGACTTTGCCGAAATGAAGGTTATCAGGGTGTTGGCCAGAGCGACGGAGTCCTTACCGGAGGATCTCTCGATCAGCCTCCTCGCCGCTTCCATCGCCCTGTCCCCGAGATCAGGGTCCGATAACATCTGGAGTACCGCTCCGAACTCCTCCACAGAAATCGCGTCGAACTTTCCCTTCTTTACGAAGTCCCTGAGGCTCACTACTTAAAAAAGGCCTGACTTCGGTAAAAAGGGTAAGGTGAAGAACGAGGTCGAGATCTTCCTCAACCCGTTGGCGCTCAAGAACGTCCTGAATAGGTTCAGGGTCGTGGACTATTCTAAGGGATGGACAGTGATCGAGGAGTTCAGCAGGTACTACGTCAAGGAGTTCGACAGCTACGGCGTCCTCTTGGACTACTCCAGCGACCCCGACGTGGTGGACTCCTTCTCGTCGTTCCTCAGATCCGTGGACAGGATAAGGTACTACCTCATGAAGCCGGGTTTCTTCTCGGAAAGCCTCTCCGTGATAATTAGGGACGACGAACTCGCAACCCTCCCTTCATTACAACTGGAATGGTTCCCGGGGCAGGATCTGGTTAACTCCTTGCTTAGACCCGCGGGCCTCGAGTTAAGGAGGGATGAGGACGGGTACTCGATCATAGTCGTGAAGATCGGGAGGCCATTAAGCCCCGAAGAGCTGGATGGAGCGTTAGACAAGTTGGGCTTGGGCCTCTCCCTTTATCAGAAAATCAGGGAGGCCCAGGAGGACGTCGCCCTTAAGGTGACCAAAGACTTCCTTTCCCAACATCTTAAGTAACTAAAAACAGTTCCCTAGGATTAAGGTTATTATTAACGCTAGATAGATGTGAATCGGGATGCCGAGAGAGCTAACCCCTCTGGAGCAGCTACAACTGATGATCCCCGGCTACAGGGGCTACAAGGTTAAGGACCTAATATGGCAGGACGACATGCTTGTTAGGAGGTACATGATTGACAGACTAGAGAACGCCAACTCCAACTTCTCCAAGATAATGAGCGAGATAGCGAGGAGGAATCCATTCGACGAGAGGCTCAGGGTACTAGACGACTTAACGAGCCGAATCAGGGAGCTGGTCAGCGACTTAAACTCGGCCCAGAGCGGAGGAGTGGACGTTTACGCAAGGTGGAAGATACACGCCGAGCAACTGGAACAAATATACGACTATGACCTGAAGCTCGTGGGCTTAGCGTCGCAGGTCGAGAAGGCTTCCATTGAGAGGAACTTGGACGCGGCGAACCAGGCGTTGATGGAGCTCAGGAGGCTGTGGCAGGACAGGGCTAAGCTCTTCTACCCGCCTGAGCTCGCTCAATAACTGAACTCATCTCAAGTCTCTCGTTTTACCGAAAACTCTTCAGAATAGGTTTTTATTTTCCAGCGTCGATGGATCGCCGGGAATAAACGTATGTCGGTATCTCTTAGAGCTCAGGTAATATCGACGGACCGTGAGGACGGAACTTCTTATATGGCACCTAACGTTCTGATCTTCAGGTACCCAAGGGATTACATAACGAGCAAGTCCCTGATAATAGTCCAGCCCACGGAAACGGCGGTCGTGGTGATTCAGGGGCAGGTAAAGGCTGTACTGCCCCCAGGGAGCCACAACATACAGACGCCTCAGAACCCCCTCTCATCTATACTGTCCCAGCTCAGGTATAACCAACTGCCTTATGACACTAACGTCTACTTCGTCTCCATGACGAGACACGAAGTGAGGATCAGCGGCGTCTCACAGACGGACGACCTAGTTCCCCTCGAGTACGAGGTTGCCGCCTACTATAGAGTGGCCAAGCCAGAGCTTTTCGTGACCAACGTGCAGTTCGCGAACCTCACCTTCACCGACTCCGACCTCGCAGCCTACATAACTCCGATTGTAGACCAGGAGGTCGCTTCGATACTGAACCACGTGAAGCTCGCTGAGGTCTTCAAGAAGTTCGCGGATATCTCGACCGCAGTGACCGCGGCACTGAAGCAGTTCCTAATGGAGATAGGCGTAGACTTAATATCCGTCAGGGTAACGAGGCTGATACCTCAGGACCCGGAGCTCAGGAGGATCATCCAGCTCAGGGACCTGGGCCTGGGGGTTCACGAGTCCGTCAGGATGGGCCTAGCCAGGATAATGGCTGAGAGGGGCGATCCGGCAGCTGTGAACATGGCCTTAGGTTTGCCCTACTATCCCCAGCTTTCCACTATTGTCGAAATAGGGGACCAGCTCGGTATCCTCTCGGCCTTCGCGGCCCTTAGGAGGCCTAAGGAACATGTTAAGGAGCAACAATACAGAGAAGGAGAGGGAAAACAGGGTGAGCAACAGCAGTAGCGTAAGGATCCTGAGCTGGAACGTGACTTCGGCGATAGGCTATTCATTCGTTTTGACCATCGTAGCCTTCATAGTTTCCGTCATCGTCAAGGCTTTTTACCCCCCGTCGGTCATCGGAGCCGCACCGCTGTTGGATCTGTTCACGTCCCCTGCGGTAGGGATAGTCCAGTTGATAGTCCTGGGCCTGATGCTAGCCTTCACCTGGCCTATAACTGCGGTCAGGAACGAGCTGAAGAACGCCAGGTCTGTGGCGCTTTTTACTACAATAGGCTACCTCTTCTTCTCGCTGTTGCCTTACGCCTTCCTTGGGGTGGTGGGGGAGTATCCGCAAGCCTTCTTCGGGCTATTGATAGCCTCCGACATCCTCAACGGTGCCCTGGCGGGGGTCTTGGCTTACAAGCTCAACGTTTGAGGTCCCCAAGGAAGGCGACGTTTTTTATCAGGGCGTACTCCACAGCCAGGTCGGCGAAGGCTTTCCTCTTGTCCTTGGCCCTGCTCATCGTGTATATTACGGAGTTTAGCTCGACACCGCTCAACTGCAGTATCCAAAGGACGCTCTCGCCCATGACGACGAAGGTTCCCCTCTTTCCGATTATAACTTTGCAGCTTTCGTCCTGATAGACGATATCCCCCTGTGGCTCCAGGGGTCCCAAGTATTTGTCCTTCATTAACGGCGCCAGGTCGTCCCAGATCCCGAAGTCCAAGATCCCCTTATGAAGTTCTGCGTGAAACCCTAAAGGCTTGCCTTCGCCTTCATTGCGTCTTTTAAATTCTTAACAAAAATTCGAGATATGCAATATAGAGTAACGATAAGTGGCCTAGTGCAAGGCGTCGGCTTCAGGCCTTTCGTTTACAGGATAGCCTTGCAGTCCAACGTCAAGGGCTACGTGAAGAACTTGGGCGGGAGCGAGGTCGAGGTGAGGGTGGAGGGAGACAACGAGAGCGTCGCCAAGTTCTTCTACCTGCTCTTCACCAAGTTGCCTAGGCCCGCGAAAATAGAGAAGATCGAGGTGGAGGAGGTTGAGCGCGTCGGCTTCACGTCCTTCATGATCGCCAAGAGCGGTACTACCCTTAGGGAGCCCAGCCAAATACCCCCGGACATAGGGGTCTGCGACGATTGCATACGCGAGGTGCTAGACCCTAACAACAGGAGGTACAGGTACGCCTTCAACAGCTGCGCGTACTGCGGCCCCAGGTTCTCCATGATGTACAGGGTTCCTTACGACAGGGAGAACACGGCCATGAACGACTTCCCGCTCTGCGATGAATGCGCTACCGAGTACAAGAACCCGAACAACGAGAGGAGGTTCGACGCTCAGGGGATAAGCTGTCCGGTCTGCGGTCCCAGGCTCTTCCTCGAGACTATTGACGGCGAGAGGGTCGAGGGCGACCCGATTAGCGTTACCGCGAAGCTCCTTTCAGAGGGCTACGTTGTTGCGGTGAAGGGCATAGGGGGCTTCCACATAGCCGTTGACCCGTTCAACGACGATGCGGTGTTAAAACTCAGGGAGAGGAAGAGGAGGCCCCAACAGCCCTTCGCCCTAATGGCGTTGGACGTCGAGACCGTGAGGGAGTACGCTTACGTAGATGACGAGGAGGGGGAACTGCTGAGGTCCCCGGAAAGACCGATAGTCCTGCTCAGGAAGAGGGAGGACAGCGACGTATCCGAACACGTCTCCCCAGGTCTCGACAGGGAAGGGTTCTTCCTTTACTACACGCCTCTGCACTTCCTGCTGCTCAGGGAGTTCAGGAGGCACGTGCTGGTCATGACCAGCGGTAACAAGCACGGCTTCCCCATGTGCACGGACGAGAGGTGCGTGAGGGAGAAGCTGAAGGACGTTGTCGACTTCGTCCTCTACCATAACAGGAAGATAGTGAACAGGGTCGACGACAGCGTCCTGAGGGTCTCGAGCGGCAGGGTATTGTTCCTCAGGAGGAGCAGGGGGTACGCGCCCCTGTGGATCAAGGTGAAGAGGTACTTGAAGCACGACGTGATTGCCGTGGGGGCGGAGCTTCAAAACGTCGGGGCGGTGGGCTTTCAGGACAAAGTGTTGCCCACGCAGTACATAGGCGACACAGACGAGTTGGAGACGCTGAGCGAGTTGGAGAAGTACATCGAGTTCTTCGTGAGGACTTACGGCTTGAAACCCAAAGTGGTCTTGTCCGACAAGAACCCGAGCTACCAGAGCTCCTTCCTAGCGCGGAAGCTTGCCGATAAGTACTCGGCCGAGCTGGTGAAGGTTCAACACCACTTCGCTCACATCCTCTCTGTCGCGGCCGAGTACGACCTAGAGGAGGGCGTGGGCATAGCGATAGACGGGGTAGGCTACGGGGACGACGGGAACGCGTGGGGAGGCGAGGTTTTGAAGTTCGAGGGGGAAAAGTACGTCAGGGCCTTCCACCTGAGGTACGTGCCCTACGTGGGAGGGGACGTCAACGCCTTGAGGTCCGAAAGGATGCTGGCCATCTTCCTCTCGAACTTCATGGACTGGGACGAGGTGAGGAAGTACGTCAGCTTGAGCGATCAGGAGCTCAACGCCTTGGAGAGGATGACTAAGAAGCCGAACATGTTCACCTCCAGCACCGGCAGGGTGCTCGACGCGGTCTCCGCCTACTTAGGGATATGCAAGCTTAGGACTTACGAGGGGGAGCCCGCCATAAAGCTAGAGGCGAGCGCTAGGGGAGGAAAACTACTGGACCTGGAGGTCCCTGTAGTAGGGGAGGTCATCGACACGGTCAAGATCTTCGAGTGGCTGGTTTCGAACAGCTACAACGTCAGGGATGCGGCCTACACAGTGCAGTACAGGCTGGGGGAGGCGCTCATCAAGGCCGCGCTTAAGCTCAACCCTGAGAGAGTGGTCGTGTCCGGCGGGGCGGCGGTCAACGAGTACATCCTGAAGGGCATCTTAGAGAGCTCCGAGGGGGTTGAGGTTCTGACTCCCAGGAAGTTACCTCCTGGGGACGGGGGCATCTCCAGCGGGCAGGTGTACTTCGCTACCTTCTACCAAGACGCTCTTTGATCAGGTAGTAGCTCGCTCCAACCTATCGAGGAGCGTGGCTCCCCGCTAGGTTTCGATCGCGTTATTAGCCTCTCTGAAATTGTTTAATTAACTCAGAAGTAATTTACAAAGTCAGTTTTAATAGATTAGGATTAATATAGCATTCGTGAGGTATCGATCGCGATGAACCCTTCCGTCAGGACTCAATCCGTCATCTCGGGTCTGAAGGTAAGCGTGGTAGCGGCCGTCCTGATACTGGCCCTTTTGGTTCAGCTCCAGCTGTTCGGAGTGAGATACGCCTATTCCCTGCCCGGCTTAATCCAGATGTTCGTCATATGGCTCCTAAGCCCGCCCGCGACTTACTTTTACTTCAAGTCCAACCTAGATAAGGCCCTGATTCTGAAGGTTGCGGCCCCTCTGGCGATAGCGGTAACCGCTGTAGGACTTCTGTACACCGCCCTTACTGGAGAGCTCCAGGGCCTCGAGCTCATAGTCCTGGGCTACCTCTTCGAACCGATAGCGGGGATCAGCATATTCCTGACTTTGAGGGAGTTCAGCCCCGAGAGCTACATGTTCATCGTGGGCGCCTTCGCCTACACCTTGGGGTTACCCCTTTACTTCTTCGACTTCGGCTACCTAGCTATGATTGGGGACGCCGTCAAGCTCTCCGGTCTCCTGATCCTGATAAGGAGGCTGTCCCGCTGACGTTCATGGTCTAACGATATTAGCAGGGACCTCGAATCGGAGGTGATTACCGTAGTATTGCTTCGAGGCTACGCGAAAAGCCCTCGGTCGTTTCGAGGAGTCGGAGAAGTCCTTGATGGATCGAATGAATGCTAACACTTGCGCTTCCTCTTTCCGAAGGGTTTAGTTGCTCGTTTTAAATTCCAAGAGCGTTAGCTCGAAACGTTGGTCGAGAAGAGAGTAGAGGAGCTCAGGCCTTGGGGCGTTAACGTACCGTTCATCGTACTAGGGATAGCCTACTTCCTGGTAGGAGGTCTCAGCCTCTGGAGGAACCCTCAGGACCACGGCTACCTGATGATGGTGGGGGCCTACGCCCTTTATGAGGGCATGATAATGAGGCTCTTCTTCCCCGCGACTAAGTACTTCAAGCTCCAAGCCCTGGCGCTGATATCCCTCGCTATTCCCTTACCGGAGGCCCAAGCTCTATCCTCTTACGCGCTGACTCTTTTGGAGCTCAGAGCGTTAAGGGACGTGAAGAGTTACGGGAGCAGGTTCCCGGTCAACGCCCTAGTCCTGGCCTCCCCAGTCCTTTCCTCGATATCCTGGACGGCCTTCGTGTTCTTCAAGGACATAACCCTCCTCTTCCCCCCGCTGGTGAGTTACGTTCTGGGCATTAACATAGGCATATTCACGGCTACCCTAGGCAGTAAGCCCTTCTTCGGCTGGAGGCAGGCCCCCTATTTGGCATTGGCCTCCCTTTCCTTCCTCCCCCTGGCCTTCAGCGCGTCTGTAATCCTGTATTCCGCCCGCGTTTTGCTCACAGCCACTAACCTGAGGTCCACCTCGACGGTCGTGCTAGTATCGTTCCTCGTTTCGGGGCTCGAGACCCTTTTCCTCAACGACTTCGTCCACGCCTTCAGCCTGGGCTTCATGCTGGCCTCGTTCGTAAACTGTATAATCTACTCCACCTCCAGGTACGCCTTCAACGGCGTTTCTCACTTCCTCTCAGTGTTACTTATCCTGGCCTCGTCCCTGGCCTGGCCTTTCTTTAAGGTCGTTCCTTTCGTCCTTACCGGAGCGGCCCTGCTCCTGTTCGTTTATACAATAAGGCACAACCTGACCCTGAACGCCCTGAAGTACGGGATGAGCGAGGTCTACTTGAGGGAGCAGACGAGAGGCATGCAGAGTTAAATTGGGTGAGGAGCATAGATCGGAGGGATGAGGCTATCGATACCGATGATCGTCGTCCTTACAGTCTTCCTGTTGTCGCCGGTGCTGCTCTTCAAGCCGGCAGCCTTAGTCAGCCAGTACAGCGTCACCGTGAAGTCCTACTCCGAGCCGGTGAACGTGACCTTAACGAACGCCTATTTCCCTCCCATAGTCTACCCGGGGGCCTTCGCTCAGATCACTCTCCATAACTCCGAGAGCTACCCGGTGGTGGTGTACTACGTCGAGGTGAACGGGTTTAAGGAAGCCACCTTGCCTCAAACGCCAGTTGTAATCCCCCCCAACGGTAACGTGACGATTCAGGTCCAGCTATCGGTCGTATCGTCGAGCTACGACATCGCGGTTTACGTTTGAAAAGGCGCAGCGGCAGAAAGGTAAAATAAATGGTAAGATGAGTACTTAATTGGTTGAGGAGATGGAGAGAGTGGTGATAAAGAGGGCTGACAGCCAGGGCAGGATAGTCCTACCTAAGGAGTGGAGGGAGAGGTTCAACACCGACGAGTTCGTCCTAGTGCTTAAGGAGGACAAAATAGAGATCTACCCTAAGGTCTCAAGCCTCTCGAGGCTAGTAGACAGCGTCGAGGTGGAGGAGCTCCCGAGTGACTGGCATGAGCTCAAGCGCAAGGTTCTTGGACTCTAACGTTCTGGTTTACGCCGTTGTTAAGCCTAAGAGAAACGTGGACGAGAGGTTGGCTAAGATTAAGGAAAGGGCCAGGGAGATACTGAGGAGAATAGACAGAGGATAGGGTGGTGACGACTGTCGTCCACGTTTCTGAAATAGCTAACGTGATCGAGAGTTTAGCTAACCTAACTAAAGCGATAGAGGTGGTAGAAAGCGTCCTGAATAGCGAGAACGTGACGGTTCTGGACGTGACAGAGGAAGACTACATAGAGGCCACCCTAATGGCGAGGGAGAGGGGCGTAAGCGTCAACGACGCCCTGGCGTACGTTGTCATGATGAGGCTCGGAATAGGGGAGATCTACACTTTCGACGAAAGACACTTCAAAAGCTTAGGGGTGAAAATAGTTTGACGGAGTGAAGGCCTCAAGCGTAGTTGTTCGTCACTACATCGGCCCCGCTCCTGAACTCTGAGGATGGAGGTATAGTTGAAAAACACATTAATCAGTTCAATTTATCTATTTCAAAATGTAAATTCCAAATATGTACATAGCTTTTTAACGTAAAGCTCGAACCCCCTCTCGAGGGAAACATGAGGGCTAGGCTCTACCCCCTTCTGGCCTTCTACGCTATCGAGGCCTCGCTGACGATCATCCTCGTCGCCTGGCTGATCCAGCTCAGCAACGTGGCAGGATCGGTGAAATACTACGGGCAGGCCACCACCCTCTTCACCTTGGGCGTCCTAGCTTACGCCCTAGGCCTCAGGCACGCACTCGACGCCGACCACGTGGCCGCCCTTAACGTGGCAGCGAAGAAGCTAACTCAGGAGGGCAAGGACGCGAGGTTCATCGGCCTCTTCTTCGCCCTGGGCCACGCCAGCGTCGTAATCGCTATGACTGCGGTATTCATCGTCGCTTACAGGGAGGCAGCTAACGTGGTGCCGCAGTTGCAACGGTTGGGAGGCGTGATCGGGGACGTCATCAGCTCCGCCCTCCTCTTCTTCTTGGGCCTCCTGAGCCTCCTCCTGCTCCGTGAGACCTACAAGGCCTACCGGGCCTTCGGGAGGGGCGAGATAAGCGAGGGCGAGCTGGAGGCCCGCCTCGCAGGGGATCACGCCGTGAAGGGCTTCAGGAGGTTCTTCGAGGCGTTGAGCAACCAGCGTGACCTCTTCGTTATAGGCTTCCTGTTCGGGGTAAGCTTCGACCTGGCGGGTGAGGTGGTGCTATTGGCGATACTGGCTGCATCCTCCGCTCCGGGGGGCTTCTCCCCGTGGGAGCTTATGATTTTCCCCATGTTGTTCACCGTGGGAACCGCACTGATGGACACGACCGAGGGCTTCCTTATGACGACCGCGTATGAGTGGGCCCTGAGCTCCCCCGGGAGGAAGGCCTGGTTCAACGTGACGATGTCGGTAGCCTCTACGGCCATCGCCTGGTTGGTAGCCGCCTTCATGGGGCTAGATGCGGCTCGCTTAGCGTTCGACCTCCAGGGCGGTATCTGGGGCTGGGTAGCTGCCCTCACTGTCGGCCCTGCTTGGGAAAGCCTAGGCACAGTGGTCCTAGGGGTCTTCGCAGTTACGTGGGTGATCTCGATAGCCGTGATGAAGGCTAGGGAGAGGCGATTGGACAACCGTTTAGGTCGTTCAACCCCTCCGTAACTCGTTTCATTAAGCTCAGGAAATCGACAACCCTTAAGTTACTTGGCGGTCTCCACTAGTGGACGACCTATTTCCTTATTTGTAGTATTCACTTCCGCTTGAATAAAGCTCAGATTAAATAGCTAACCTTTTGCGTTCTTCGATTCTCGTAGATTCTACCCTACAGTACGTCAGCGGTTCCTCAACTCCATAAGGACCTTACCCTCGCATAAGGCACGAGGAGGAACAGCTCTACGAGCGAGACCAGGACAGCGAGGGCGAAGGACTGACTTATGTCCGCTCCTGCGAGGGCGAACAGGGCGACGCCCCCCAGTATCTCGCCCGAGTTAACGGCAGCCAGGCCTAAAGTGCCCGACTTAGATCCTGAAACGTTAAGAACGTAGGCGTAGATGGCAGTTATTGCTAGCTCGTTGAAGAACCCCAACACGAATAAACCGACGCTCCAGAGCGAGCTGGAGTAAATCATTAGGGCGGGGAGTGTGCCGATAACGGAAAGCGAGACGACCTTGTCCAACGAGGCCAGGTTCATCCTCAAGGCTATGGCCGCCGCTCCTCCGATACCCGAGGCCAGAGTCATTAAAGACGCGAACAGAGACGATTCTTTAGGACTTACGCCGTAGCTCACGAAGACGTAGGTCGGGAACAGCTCGCTCACGAGGTAGTAGATCCCCCACACCCCGCTTGTCATCACCGAAAGGGGGAGAACGTCTCTCAATCCCTTGCCGCTGAGCTCCACCTCGAAGTTGGGGTAGTGTGACGCTAAGTTCAATACGCCCAGGAGGGCCGTAATAACGCCCACGGCTATCGCTACAGGGGAGAAACCCAACTCCGCCTCGAGGTAACCCAAGGCTAGACCTGCAGTACCCCCGAAGGAGAACAAGGCGTTGTAGGCCCCCATGGCCTTCTGCTCTTCCCCTGGGTTTAACCTACTTAGGGTGCCTCCGGCTGACGAGAAGAAGAGGCTCGCCCCCGCACCGGTGAGGAAGTAGAATACCATAACCTGGAGCGGGGAGCTAGAGACCCCGAGGGCGATCTCACTTATTCCGATGATTACTAAGCCTAAGGAGTAAGTTACCTTCGCTCCGACTTTCGACGCTACGGCCGCCGAGGGGATCTGAAACAGGCCAGTGGCTACAAAGAAGGAAGAAACCGCCTCCGCAGCGAAGGAGGAAGGAAGTCCGAAACGTACTAGCATACCAGGAACGGCGGGAGCGATCAAGAACCAGGCCATGGCGTAAACGGCCCTGGACAGCAGTATCAGCTTCCCCTTCATGGGAAAACTGTTATCTCGTACAGGGTTTCGATAACTAAAAGCTGTGCTTGTACGATAGAATCGGAGTCAGGTATATTCCCTTCCGGAGCTAGACAAAGCGTTTACTCCTCAGATACTAATTATCACGATCGAGGACAAAACGTTAAAGCCTAACAAAAGAAACGCTGAAGTTGAGGAAAAATAAATACTTTTGACCTCAAGACAAAAAGTCGTTCACTTCGTCACTCTATATTCCTTCTCCAACCGCTGGACCTTCACCTTGTAGACCACTATGGAAGCCGCCCAAGTCACTGCGAATAGACCCACTATCATGACACCTATGTTCCCCCACCACACGTGTCCCGTGACGTCGGCTATCCAGTCCCACAGCCCTCCGCTTAGGTTGAACTCGCTCTGAACGAGTCCCAACGTCTCCAATGTGCCAATGGCCCAAGCGACCATCACTGAGATTATGGTCATCGTCAGGTTGTACCAGATCTTCCTGATAGGATTGTCGAAAGCCCACCTGTAGGCTGAGGTCATGAAGAAGCCGTCTGTGGTGTCTAATAGGGTCATTCCTGCCGTGAACAGGAACGGGAAGACCAGGAGTTCCCACACGGGAACGCTCGTCATTGCGGCGCTGGCCGCTGAGATAGCTAAAAGAGCGGTCTCGCTCGCCGTTTCGAAGCCCAGCCCGAAGAGGAACCCTATCGGGTAGAGGTAGTACTGCTTGTCCACTATCTTGAACAGCTTCCCGAAGTACCTGGCCATGAAACCCCTCTTCAACAGTGCCTCGTTGAGCTTCCCATCGTCCAGCCTCTCCCTTCTCATGACCTTGTAAATTTGGTAGATCTCGAAGAAGACCAGGAAGTTCAAAAGGCCTATAATGTAGAGGAAGCCAGCGCTGATGAGGGTGCCTATTAAGCCTCCCACGTTCTCCAGCTGCGGGATATAAGTCTCGACCGCCCTCGCGCTCACCACTAAGGCGACGCTCAGCAGTATTACCACGGTTGAGTGGCCCAGGGAGAAGAACAGTCCCGCGAACTTGGCGTCCTTGCCCTCCTGAGTCAGCTTCCTCGTGGAGTTATCGATGGCCGCGAGGTGGTCTGCGTCCACGGCGTGTCTCATGCCGAACGTGTAGGCCAGAATTCCGAGGGTCAGGAACGTCACGGTCTGGCCCTGGTATTTTACATCGCCCACCTTCGCGCTCAGGGCGAAGAGCCACAAGAAGAGGAACGCCGTAACGGTTATGTTTACCGCGTAGAAGACCAAAAGGGGGAAGAGTCTCCTCAGGGCTTTTACCAATTCCGACCCCGAAGTGGTAGTGACGCCTGGGGTTAATAAATGGATATCCTATCCATCCCTGATTGGGCTATTACAGTTTCTCATAAATCAAATATCTTTTCTCAAATCACACATCTGATTCGATAGTTTTTGAACTTGTATAACCGAACTCATAACATAAACCGGACACGGTTTCTTTAATCTTGATTTAATGTAATTTGTCCCGCGTTGGGCCAGGACTACGAGAAGCTGTCGGGAGTAACCGACGAGGAGCTCAGGAAGGTATACGAAAGCATCCCGAAGAATTACGATAGGGCCAACCGGTTCATAAGCTTCGGTATGGATGTTAAATGGAGGGCGGAGCTGGCCAAGAGCGTCCTAGACCTGGGGGGAGGCCCCAGATCGGTCCTGGACGTGGCTTCCGGCAAGGGCGAGACCACATACGTCTTCCAGAGGCTCGGCCTGAGAGCTTTCTACGTCCTAACCGACTACTCGGAGAACATGCTCTTGAACGCCCTGGTAGAAGACGATAGGGTTCTGGCTTCCTTCGATCATCTACCCTTCAGGGACGGTAGCTTCGACGTGGTAATAAGCACCTTCGCTCTCCACGCGGCGGACGATTACGAGTCGGTAATTAAGGAGATGGTGAGGGTCGCCAGGAGGGTCGTCGGAGTGATAGCCATGGGCAAGCCAAAGAACACAGCGCTTCAGGCCTACTTTTCCTTCTACCTCAGGAGCCTCATGCCGAGGATAGCCTGCCTAGCCGGGGCGAAGCCGAGTGACTACCGCATGATTTACGAGATTTACGCCAGGAAGAGCAAAACGAACGACTATTATATCTCGATAGCCGAGAAATACCTCAAGCTCGTGAAGGTTGAGGAGAGGGCCCTAGGGCTTTTTTACGCCTTCGTGGGGATTAAGGAGAAAGTTTAGCCGACCTGCCTCTCGACCCTCTGGGCTCCTTTAATGAGTAAAATCCCGAGCAGAGGGAGGGCGAAGTAAGCCAGCAGGGGGGTCTCCAGGGCCTGCAGCGATGCTAGGACCACCCCAGTTAAGGCCTTGCCCGTGTAGAGTATCGCCGTGTTGGAGGTAGAGTACCTAGCCCCGAAGAAGTCCGTGACCAGCGTTAGGAAGAGCGTGAGGAGGGCACCTCCTGAGATCCCTATGATAATCGTCCCGAGGAGCTTCAGCTCGGGCCCCTCGAGGAAGGTCAGGACCCCGAGCGCCTCCATCAGCATCGCTATGATTAGGGACTTAGGCCTCCCCAAACTGTCTGATATCCTACCGAACAGTGGCCTCCCCAGACCGCTGGCCAAGGGGAACAGTGTGATCGCCAGGGATTCCACGTAAGTCCCCTTAACGAATAGGTAGAGCGAGGAGGAGAGGAGTAGTAACGGGAGCGTGGATATGACGAAGGCGGAGTAGATCAGCCAGAAGCCGAGGTCCGAGACGGTCTTCAGAGGGGTCCTACCCGTTAAGCCAGTGGGGTACCTCACGAGGGTTGATAGGGGGACAACGGTAAGAAGCCCGATGAGTCCAAGGACTAGGGCGACGAAGGCGTAGCTGTGTTGAGACAATATCCAGGGGTTGGCGATGAAGCCCCCGAGGCCGAAGCCCAGGGAGACTAATCCGATGTAGAACCCCCTCCTCTCGGGGAACCACTTACCCACGAGGTTAATCGCTACACCGTAAAGCGAGCCCTCGCCGAAGCTCCCTAAAGCCCAGACTCCCATGAAGGTGTAAAAGTCAGTTACCAACGAAGAGAGGAGCCAGCCGAGGCTCGCCGCGATGGCGGATAACAGGGCCGTCAACCTGACACTCAGGTAATCCGCTACTAGCCCCATGACGACTTGGGCCACGCTGGAGACGACGACGAAGGTGGAGAATATGAGGCTGAGTTCCCGCGTGTCGAAACGGTGCAAAAGGAGCGGATAAACGGCGTTCCAACTGTACTGATACAAGGAGTTGTAGAGCATGAAGCTCAGACCGACCACGACGAAAACCGACTTACGCACGGCTTTCAAGGAGGGAAGTTTAAGGAATTAAACCCTCAGTATGTTAACCCTCTCTCCCCGATCTGTTGAGGGTCAACTGTCCCGACGCCTCTCCTTTTAGACCTCATCTCGTTCAGGTACTTGATGGCGAGGATCAGAAGAACCAGCTGCCCGAAGTCGAAGTTGAGCGAGGAGACCGTGGTCCCCGCGTTGTGGTAGGTTATCTCGATAAAGAACGGGAGTACCGCCATCTCCGGTCTCCACATCTCGTAGACCACGTAGAAGTTCAGGTAGTTCAGCCACACGAACGAGAAGCCTGATGCTTCTATGAGGAGGTTCAACCATTTCCTCTTGGTGCCCCAGAACAGGACGGAAAGAACGATGAACGTCATGAGGGCTAGGAAGGCGGAGAAGGAGAGAAAAACGGGAGGGGCGAGGCTCACGAAACCGTTCGGCGAGTAACCGACTAAGGCCTCGTTGACGGGAGCGAGAGGACCGAGCAGTATGTATATTATGACCAGGCCGCTAGTTAAGGCTATGAGTTTCATCACCCTTTCTAACACTCCTCATCACCTTCACGACCTTGTAGACGAAGTAAGCTAACAACGCCGCAGTTATTACGTAAAGGTATCTCGTGTCGGCCTCTAGCCACATTAGTACTTGAGATCCGTAAACGTAACCCAACTGGGCCAAGGCCAAGTCCCATATCGTGTGTCCCACAAAGGTGAGGATAATGAACAGTATCAGGTTCATCCTGCCGACGCCCGCGGGATAGGAGATAAGGGCCCTCAGGGCCGGTACGAACCTCAACGCGAAAACCGCTATGGCTCCCCACTTGGAGAACCATCCGTGAACCGCCCCCAACTCCCTCTCCGATATTCCGACCCATTTGCCGTACCTCTTCAGGGCCTCGTAGCCGAGGTAGTAGCCCAGGAAGTAGGCTATCAGAGAGCCGGTCAGGCTCCCTAAAGTGCCCACCAGGACTCCTAAAAGTAAATCAATTTTCCCCTCGTAGGCCCAGACCCCCACCAGGGGCATTAGGACCTCGCTCGGAACAGGGCCCCCGAGACCCTCGAGGGTCATCAGGAGGAAGAGATGGAGGTAGTTCGGTGAGTAGCTCAGGATACTGAACATTTTTGCCTAAACTTAAGGTTAAGCTACGCTTAAAACTCTTATCGGAAGCCTCCGAGGATAGCAAGGTTCCATAACCCTTTATTGTTTCGGAACGCGTCCCAGATCTCACCGATTTATCGATATTCCCGGGACTGTGAGACGGGTCTTCCATGAGTATATCCGCTGATATGACGACCTGAAGGGCTACTCGATCGAGGGAGCCGAATCCGTAATGAGGTTCCCGAGAGTTTTCAAGGAGAGATCATAAATACGAGATTTAGATATATCGATTAGATCGGCGTTGCGCAAGGAGATGGAGGTCCTTCTCGTCTTGCTGTTGATATTGTTGCTCATAAACTACGTTGAGACCATGGTGACTCCCGCTTTGCCCACGATACAGAACGACTTCGGGGTCTCCGAGAACCTCGTCTCCTGGGTCACGACAGCCTTCACCATATCGGCCGCGGTCGCGGCGCCGATCTTGGGGAAGTTCGCTGACGTTCACGGCAAAAAGAAGACTCTCCTCGCGATCCTTTCTGCCTACTCCATAGCCGTCTTCATCGCGGGAATATCGCCCAACATCTACGTGCTCATACTGGCCAGGCTCATTCAAGGTATAGGGTTCTCTGCCTTCCCCATTTCAGTGGCGATAATAACCGACATGCTTCCCCCCCAGAGGGTCGCGACGGCTCAGGGGATTCTGAGCGCCACCTTCGGCATCGGCACCGCTGCCGGTCTATCGGTTGGGGCCATAATAGACCAGGACTTAGGTTGGCAGATGGCCTTCCACATCGCGTTCGTGGGGTCAATAGTCCTCCTGGCCATAGCGGCGAAGGTCATCCCAGAGTCCCCTAACAGAGTGAAGGAGTCCATAGACTACGTGGGTATGGCCCTGATAGCCCTCGGCCCAGGGCTGATCCTGGTTTACATGAGCGAGGGACCGAAGTGGGGCTGGTTCTCCGGTAAGGAGATCTTGCTGTTGGCTTCAGGCCTGATCCTGATTTACGCCTTCGTGATCTGGGAGTCCATAGCTAGGGAACCCATGCTCAAGTTAGATTTGTTCAAGATAAGGAACTTCGCGGTAGCCAACGTGGTCGGCGTAGTTACAGGGATTGCGATGTTCTTGCTGTTCTTCGGAGTGATATATTACGCCCAGCTCCCTTGGCCCTTCGGCCTAGGCAAGGATCAGATAAGCGCGGGCATGGCCTTAGCTCCTGGCACGTTAGGTATGTTGATAGTGGGCCCGTTGGTTGGGAGGCTAATTAACAGGGTAGGCCCGAAGCCGTTACTCATTACGGGAGGAATGATCCTCATCTCAGGCTTCTACTTGAACCTGGTTCACAGGTCGAGCCTCTTAGACCTGACGATTAACGGCTTCTTCACCACCGTAGGCATAGTCATGATGATGATCCCGTTGGTCAACATGGTCGCCGTTTCCCTCCCCCCTGAGGCCAGGGGAGTCGGGATGGGGATCAACACTCTGATAAGGCAGATGGGCGCCTCAATAGGGCCCGTGCTGGCCTCGAGCATAATGACTTCCTACGAGTCCTCCTTAGTGATGCCCCTCAACGGCAATTATATGGTCGAAACGCTCCCCGGAGAAGCCTCTTTCAACGCGCTCTTCTCTGCGGGCATCTTAATAACCCTGGTAGCCCTAGCTTTCGCGGCGTTCGCTAGAAACTACAAGCTAAAAGAGAGGCCTGTCGTCCCGGCCCACTAGTCCCTTCAGACGCTTAACGTAATTGGCCAGCTCTCTGAGGAGTCAGAAGGTAACGGCATACCAAAGGACTAGAGGAGGAGTCCGTACCGGCGAGTTCGTCCTCGCTATTCGTAATCGAGCTTTAACCCTCTCGTTCCGAACAGCGTTGAGGCCGACTATACAACGGGTGGTTGGCTAACATAAAATCCATGATCCTACTCCCGTTGTACGTTTTCAACTCTCAACGAGTCTCTTCCTCAGTATCAAAAGCCTTTTCAACACTTCAGATTTCACCTTCTTCCAGTTCTCTACGTCGGACTTCACCTTAAGGCTAATTACAACGTGCTCCTTATCGCTCTGCTCATAAATGTAAGGGCCTTCGACGATTTCGAAACCCCTTAAAGTTTCGATGATCTGCTCCTCAAACCTCTCTAAATCGAGCTTGTTAAGCGGGAACTCCACCTTGACGTTAGCTATGAACTCCTTACTCAATTTCGAGGTGTAGTCGATCACGCTTGACTGCAGCAAAATGAAGTTCGGTACCCTGATTTCTCTCCCGTTATCCATCAAAATCCTTGAAAAGAACAGGTCTATCTCTACTACGTCACCTTCAACGCCTTGTTCTATGAAGTCCCTTGAAAAGAACTTGTACGGCGGTAGTATGGCGGGAGTGTAAGTTATATTAGTACTCATGATCCTCACGTGATCTCCAATTGATATAAAACCAGTACCCATAATCAACAGCCCGGCAAAGAAGTTCTGGAGGATGGGCTGTAAAGCCAAACCTATGACTATACCGGCGAAAGCACCACCTAAGATCGCTTCACCTGAAGTTACACCTAACGCTGAAAATGCAGAGATGAAGATTATTATGTAACCTAGATACTTCACAATGTTAGGGATTATGATGGAAACTCTACCTTTCCCTTCCAAGACGCTTCTAAGACCGTCAGTTATGATGAATAAGAAGTAAAGCCCTCCCACGACGATGCTGGCGACCTCTATCAGCGTTAGGATTTCCTTGTTCGTTATGTAACGCGGAGTTATATAGTTAACAGTGAATAAAAATGATAATATGACTAAGCCGATAAGGAATTTAAGGTAAAATCTCATTATCCAAACCCGTGATTTAGATAAACTGTTCGGATAAAACGTTTTCATAAAAACGAAACTATAAGTGTTAATAGGAGATATCGTCGTAAGCGAATATGTAAGTTCGCTAAGGGTGTCTTTATCGACCTATAAATTTTGGGATTAGTTCTTTTCATGTTCTCGAAGTTGGTCAGGAAGAGCTTGAGTCCCACGAGGATTATGTCCTTGCCCCTCGTTTCGCCCGGGGCGGCCGGGAAGGCCCTAGCGTTGTCTATAAGCTCGTCGTAAGGCATCGGAGTGTATAAGTCTTCGAAGCGTAGCTCGGTCTCCCTTATCTCGAACTCGATATTAGTGCAGTTGAGCTCCTCGTTAGCGTTAATTACCGTTGAACTGTAACCGCCGCAGGCCCTGTTCTCTCATTTACTCCCTCGTTTTCCTGAGCTCAATCTCCTCAATCACGAGCTTGACGAACTCCAGGGCTCCCCTGAGCCCCACCACTGCACCGGCGATCGCCAACGCCGCGGTAGCGAAGAAGTAGCCTAGTCCGTAGCTCATCACTTCCCCGTAAACGGTCAGCCAGAAGGAGGCCAACAGCATGCCTACCCCGACCACGGCCTGAACTATGAACTTACCTGAGCCAACAGGCAACCTCATGACCTTCCTTGACCTCCTTTAGAGGTGGCTCCTCTTTAATACACTTATCGAAAGCGAAGGGACATCTGGTGTGGAACCTACAGCCCGGAGGGATGTTAGCGGAGCTCGGTATTTCCGAGACCTTCTTCAGCGGGATTTCGGGGATGGTCCTCAGGTGCTTGAGGTCGGGGGACGCCGCGAGAAGCAACTGAGTATAGGGATGGAGGGGGTTCGAGAAGAACTCCTCGGAGTTCGCTGACTCCATTACCTTGCCTAAGTAAAGCACGTGAATCCTCTGGGCGAAGACCTTGGCTACAGCCAGCTCGTGAGTCACCATCAGTACGCTAACCCCCATGTCCGAGTTCACTGAGTTGAGCAGATCCAGTATCTCCCCTTTCAAGGACGCGTCGAGCATGGATACCGGCTCGTCGGCAACGAGGAGCTTGGGGTTGAAGAGGAGCGCCCTCGCTATCACCAGCCTCTGCCTTTGCCCTCCGGAGAGCTGAAAGACGTAATAGCTGAGGTATTCCTCGGAGAGTGAGACCCTAGACATGACTTCCCTTATCCTCTTCTCGGCCTCCTCCCCCTTTATCCCGGCGTAGAGTAGCGGTATCCTCAGGACGTCCCTAACCCTCATTAAGGGATCGATGGCCGAATAGGGGTCCTGATAGACCATTCCCGCGTTCCTGAAGTACTCCTTCCTGGCCCTTCCCTTCAGCGAGTAAGGGTTAAGCGGGTAGCCGTTGAAGTAAGCTATGACTTCCCCTGAGGTGGGCCTCTGAAGCCCTGCAACTACCCTCCCCAGAGTGGTCTTACCGCTTCCCGTCTCGCCGACGATTGCCACCTTCTCCTTGAAGTTAACCTTCATGCTGACGCCGTCCAGAGCCTTTATCAGTTTCCTCTTCCCGAAGATAGAGCCCCTTGTGAAGTAGACCTTGATGTCCTTAAGCTCTATCAGGGGCGAGCCTCCAGCAGGCTGCATAGTGCTTGTCACCTACCCCGAACATTTCCGGCTCTTTTTCAGAACAAACGGGTAATTTCACGGGGCACCTGGGCTCGAACCTGCACCCATTCGGCGGATTAATCAAGCTAGGCAGGGAGCCCGGGATCCCCTTAACGCTCGTCTTGTCGAGGGTCGGGATGGAGCTTATCAAGGCAGCTGTATAGGGATGAGCAGGGGTCTTGATCACGTCCTCAA
>Ga0315298_1002828_pt1 | contig 28524 bp, 28 predicted proteins | sample WHS_1_MG_FD_203077 | JGI IMG/M metagenome (GOLD analysis project Ga0315298, IMG submission 203077) | Extremophilic microbial mat communities from Washburn Hot Springs, YNP, Wyoming, USA - WHS_1_MG | ecosystem: Environmental > Aquatic > Thermal springs > Hot (42-90C) | place: USA: Wyoming... | reverse complement strand
GTTGACAGAGACAAGGACGAGTATACCCGCAAGGTTGCAGTGGACTTCAGCGGCGGCTACTTCATTCGCATACTGCCCAACGCGGAAATCACGTTTCCCTTGCAATCGTGCTTGATGATTACGGAGAGAAATCTCGAACAGCGGGTGCATAACCTCATAATAGCCGAAGAAAACTCGCACGCACACATAATCACCAGCTGCCTTCAGCACTCGGCTGTAGAGCGGGCTGCGCACTTGGGTATCTCGGAAATATACGTGAAAAGGGGCGCGTCGCTGAACTTCACGATGATACATCAATGGAGCGAAAACACTTTCGTGAGGCCGAGAACAGGCGTTGAAATCGATGAGCATGCATCGTTCGTTTCAAACTACGTGTGTATGCGCCCCGTTAGGGATATGCAGATGTATCCTGTTGCTTACTGCAACGGCGCCGAATCCCGAGTCAGCTTCAACAGCATCCTTTATGGGCAGCGGAACTCGCAGCTGGACATCGGCTCCCGCACGGTGCTTAACGGCAAAGGCAGCAAAGCCGAAATGATCAGTCGCGCCATCGCCCGTGAAGGCGCAAGAATGATAATCCGCGGCTTAATCGAAGGCAACAGCCCAGACTGCAAGGGCCACTTGGAATGCAGAGGCCTAATCATGGATGACGCTTCGTTTCTGCAGTCGATTCCAGAGCTTATCGCGCGTAAGAGAGGCGTTGAAATCACACATGAAGCGGCAGTTGGCAAAATCTCAGAGAAAGAAGTTGCCTACCTAATGACGAGGCGGCTGACCCGCGATCAGGCTACTTCGCTGATAATCCGCGGCTTCATGGATGTAAGCATACTTGGCTTGCCGCCGGCGCTGAGCAAGGAAATAAAGCGGATAATAGACATATCAACCGAAGCCACATAGCTCTGGCAACCCACCCAATAACAAATAAAGAGAACATTGGTTGACGCAATTAAATAAGTTCGCTATTCAACTGCAAAACTGAAAGTATTGAGCTTTGCGTGATCATACTCAAAAAAAGGGTTTGGAACAAAAGCTTGGCGCATTCACTGCATACTTTTATCAATGCCGCGTGTAAGTTAGTTTCTATTATTTCTTTGATGCTATCCATTTTTTCTTTTTGCTTAAGGAAAAAACACCTATGATAGATATTCCTATCAATCCCAAGAATACTGGAAAATTCCTGTCAAAGTTTCCTATTAACATGACTGTTGCTGCCACTACTAAGATTATTCCGATCAATAGCGCGATTTTTTGTAACAATATACTTCACATGTTGATAGCCCATATATGCTATATAGGCTTTCTTTTGAACGCCAACGAAAGATTGCCGTCTATTGTTACATTTCTTATAAAGCAGAATAGCGTAGGCCTTAATCAGTAAAAGTCATACGGTATCGTTTCAAAAAGCTTTTTACATAAAGACACAGTGCCTGTTGAACTCGCTGAATAAGAAGACTAAGGCCTGTCACGATAAAATCCGCGGGAAATAAAATTAAGGCACTTAAACTTTAAAACCGACATTATTGTTATATATAGAATAAGGGCTGATGTATTGTGAGCTATAGTAGCAGAAAAGGCGGAAGTTACGAGGGTCGCCGGGGCCACGGCAAGGGTTTCAAGCGTTGTCCTGTTGAAGTTGGGAAAGAGTACGAGGTGGATGTAACGGAAATGAGCCGCCAAGGTGAAGGAATAGCCAGAATTCAAGGGTTCGTTATACTTATTCCAAATGCAAAGCCAAGAGATCATGTAAAAATAAGAATCACGCGAATAGGCCACATGACCGCAAATGCAGAAATAATCAAATAAACTGTTCGTTAAAAAATCCCATCTGTATACCTTTTGCCAGGTGTAGTTTGTTTAATTTGAGAAAATATTTCCCAAATCTTTCAATAGATTTCCGGATTTTAGATTTACTTTAAAATTTTCTGGTACTTTTTTAAGGAAAATATTTTCTACTTTGTTGCTTTCCTATAGCGAATTCTGTTCTCTTTCATATTTAGATGAGCGCAAGGGTTCATCGTAAGCGGGCCCGGTGGGATTTGAACCCACGACCTCCGGCTCCGAAGGCCGACACCCTAATCCGTGCTAGGCTACGGGCCCGGCATTTTTGGTTCTGCACAGTAGAATGATGCGCAAGGGTTAAAAGATTTACGAAAATTCTTATTAACCAACATGCATTAAAGTTTGTTCGCTGCAAGTGCAGGGCCGATAGCTCAGCTTGGCTGGAGCGTTCGGCTGATAACCGAAAGGTCGCCGGTTCAAATCCGGCTCGGCCCACCACGCTTTTCGCTTATTGGATGTTTGCAGGCATTTTGGAATTGAATGCTACAGGTGGCTTGAGAAAAGTTAATGGATTTTCGCGTCTTGTGAGTTGTTATTTATAAAGCCTTATAAGCTGATTGAAACAGACTGTTGTCTTAGGGAGGGGAGATGTGGCTTGGTTAAAGATGAAGAAATGCTTGAGGAACTAAAGAAGATTCGTGCTTTGCTTGAACCTAAACCTGCTCCGCCAGCGCCAAAGGGCTTCTGGAACGAGTTCAAGGCTTTCCTTGAGAGCTATAAGGTTTTAGGGCTTGCGGTGGCTTTTATCATGGGCTTGTACTTGGGTGCGCTTGTGCAGTCGCTTGTTAAAGATCTGCTGCTGCCTGCTATCGGCTTAGTTCTTCCAGGTCTTGCAGACTTGGCAACGTACACAGTTATTGTTGGAGCTCAAACATTCGGCATCGGCAGCTTCTTGGTGGCGTTGATAACCTTCATAATTGTTGCCTTGGTAATCTTCGTGATAGTTAAGGTAACGAAGAAGTGGGGCATTCAATAGCCCTGCGCGTTTGCCTTATTGCGCCGCGGTTCGTTGAAGGCATAAGGGTTACTGTTGCCTTCCGGAGTTCAGCGTCCACTTCCTCTTTTTTGTTTATGTATGCGGCTAAGCCTAAGCTTATTAAATGCTCGATGAAGGTGCTGCGTTTTTCTCTTCCGCGCAGGTTTTCTACTTCGCGGAATAATTTCGTGTCCATTGTTATGCTTATGTTGTGCTTCATGCGTGTAAACCTCATACGCTGTATAATTAATATACAGAAAATCTTTATTAGCTTTACTGCACAAAATATGCACAGAGGCAAAAGCATGAAAACCCTCCGAATATCAGACGACGCCCACCAAAAACTCACCGCACTACTAGGCGAAATCACCGCACAGACCATGAAAATGCAAACCTACACCGACGCCATAGAAAGCCTACTCTCCCAAAGCGTAATATTGCCGCCTGAACTGCTAAACGAAATCCAAAGCTTCATAGAGTCAAACAAGCAGCTGGGCTATTCCACAAGAGAAGAATTTATCCGAGACGCCGTACGATTCAAACTCGGCTTTTTGAAAGGACAATACGAATGCGTGGAAATCCCCAAAGAGGAATACGAGAAACTTCAGCAAGCCATACGCGACATGGGCTTCCTAAGCGTAGACGACTTCATAGACCAACAAATACGAAAAGCCATAGAGCGGCATACAGAATGGCTCAGACAGACAGAAGAATACAGGAAGTAACTCCCAACAGCTGACGCCGTAGCCACACCAGTAAACTGCAACACGGTTTGCTCTCGCTTAAATATTGATTACGCTAAAATGACATACACACAACAAGGGCGATATTATGAGCCTACGCGTAAACCCTGAATACGCCAAGTTAATGCCCCCAATGTCTGATGAAGAATTCGCCGAGCTTAAAGCGTCCATACAAGCCGAAGGCCAGCATTACCCCATCGTAGTCAACGAGGACTTGGAAATTTTAGACGGGCATCACCGCTACCGCGCCTGCATAGAATTGGGCATCGAGCCGGATTTTGAAGTGCGCAAATTCGAAGATAAGCTGCTTGAACGAAAGTTCGTCATAGAAGCAAATTTGCGCCGCCGCCACCTCACCAAGTTTCAACTCGTGGAGCTAGGCGTGCCCTTGCTGGAAATTGAGAAGGCGCTGGCGAAGAAGCGGCAGATGCCAAGCAGCACTAAGGATCAGCGCGTAGACGCGAATTTTACGCTGGAAGCCACGAAACCCCAGTTTAAGAAGACCGAGGCCGTTGCTAAGGTTGCCAAAAAAGTCGGCGTATCAACCCGCACTTTTGAGCGAGGCCGAAAAATTCTGGAGAAGGCAAGCGAAGAGGAAAAGCAGAGGCTCCGAGAAGGAAAGGCAAGCATCACCAAGGTTTACCGCGAGCTTATCGCGTCCGAAGAAGCAGTGGCGGAAGCGATGTCTGACATGACTGAAACAGCAATCAGCGAGGCACGAAGGAAACAGAATGAAAAAGCGTTAGCGGCTTTCCTGAAAAGGTTGCTTGAGAATGAACTTTTCTGCCCCGTATGCGGCAACGCCATGTTTGAGTGCAGCCAGTGCCACACCCCGCTCAGTGAGTTGGTAAAGCCGCGCCGCGAGGATGAAGCATTTCGTGCATGAAATTCTAATGCTTATCGAGATTTGTGTATGATGATCAGGCTTCTCCACGATGCTTCTCAGGGATCCCTTTACAGCGTCCACGGAAGCATCCACAAGCACGCCGCTGCTTTTACTTACGAGCAGCCTATATGTCATCTTAATTGCCACTTAATCTTTGAGACAGTATGTGGTAATTCAGTTGTCGCTTGCTGTTCAAAGCCCTTTCTGCACTGTGCTTGGGGATTGGAAAAGTTCATGCCTTTTTGCCTCAGCGTTTTGAAGGCGGTTGGTGACGGAGTGATGAGCTTTGATTGAACCTGTTGCGCCAGAATCTTGTTCTGAGCGTGTTCAATAGCCTAGAAGGGGCGTTCTTTGAAGGAGAAATTGGCAGAATTAATTGGACTGGCGTCTTGCTGAATCGTGCTTTGGATGGGCTACAGATGCTTCGGCAGGAGCTTGCTGAGAGGAAACGTAAGATTTCGGAGAAGCTGAAGAAAATTGAGGTGAAGCAGAATTTTATCTTTCAAGGTTTCAATGGTTCTTGCGTGTTGAAGTATTTCCGTCGTTGCTACAGCGGTTTGCTTGTGCTGACGCGGTTGATTTTGCGATTCTGGATAGGGTGTTTCAGGCTGGTGCTCCCTGTATTCTGCCTAAGGATGTCGCCTCAGACGCTACTTTACGGCAATACGGTCTTAAGCATTATCAGGTGAGCCGCAGGATTGTGCATATGAATAGGCGTCTTTCTAAAGAGATGTGTAAGTGCTTATTTGAGAAGGTTAGTTTGAAGTGGTCTTTGTCGAGTTTTGCGTTTGAGGTTTGGGGCGAAGCCGAAGGCAACGCCCTCATTTGGCAAAAAATGGCGTTAACTGAATAGAATTTGGAAAATTGCTACAAAAAATTAAGATAAGTGCTTCATTGGCGTGCTGAGATTTCTCTGACTCTTTCTGCTATGAATTCGACGACTTTCTCTTCGCTGTACCTTTTCTCCATTTGCTGTAGTTCTAAATGTGTTTTAATTGTAAGTAAGAGTTTTGTTACGTCTACAGGTTTGACTAGGTAGGCGTCAGCTTTCCTGTTCACGGCTTCAATGGCGTTTTGCACAGAAGGATAACCAGTTATGATGATCTTGCGCATTTTCGGAACAGTGTCTCTCATTCTCGTTAGGAGTTCTACTCCGTCCATGTCAGGCAGCCGAAGGTCTATCAGCGCAACATTGTAGGTTGTTGATTCAGTTTTTCTTATGGCTTCTTTTTCCGTCTGCTGCTAAGTCCACATGGTATCCTTCGGCGGAGAGTATGGCCTTCAGCGATTTTCTTATGTTTACGTCGTCGTCGACAACAAGGATTTTGGCATGATTACCCATTCCTTTTCACCTCCAACCGCCAATTTGGGTTTTACTGGTAATGTTACAGTGAATGTTGTTCCTTTGCCTAAGACGCTTTGAACGGTGATTTCGCCGCCGTGGGCTTCAACGATGCGTTTGCATATGGCTAGGCCTAAGCCCATGCCCTGAGCTTTCGTCGTAAACAACGGCGAGAAAAGCTTAGCTTTAATCTCTTCAGACATGCCTGTGCCGGTGTCTCTGAAAGTAAATTCCACATTGTCTTCTTTCTGTTCGCTTTCAACCTCGAGTGTTCCGCCATTAGGCATGGCGTCTATGGCGTTTTTGATGAGGTTAACGAAGACACGGGTTATTTTGCGTGCGTCAATCATCATTTTCGGCTCGTCATGCGTTCGGTCTAAGAATTTGACTTTTTTGGGAATCTGAACCAGCATTAAGGCTTCAGCTAAAAGCAAGCAAGGTGTGCGTTCCTCAAGTTCTAAATGTATTTCTCTCGAGTAATCTAGTAGATCGTTTATTATTTTGTTTGCATGTTCAATGGCGTTATCAATTATTTCCAACATTGCCGTTTTGTTGGCTTCGGTGCACGCGTTTCCCTTCTTTTTCAGATAGTACGCAGCGTTTTTTATTCCTGTTAACGGGTTACGCAAGTCATGTCCAACCATCGCAGCTAATTCGCCGATGGTGGCAAGGTGCTCAGACTTGACAAGTTTAGCTTGCGTCTGCTTCAGCTGTTCAGTTCTCTGCTCGACCAGTTTTTCAAGTTTTTCCGAGTACTCTGCCAGTTTATTCTGCATGATTTTCCTTTCAGTTATGTTTACCGCCAGCTCCAACGCAGTTGTAACAGTTCCCTTTTCATCTTTAATTGGAGTAACGATAAGTTCAACCCAAAATCTGTTACCTTTATCATCTAGATTAGAGTATTCATGAACATCAATGGGCACGCCTTTCTCAAAAACTTTCTTCACACCACAATCTGGACAAACCTCAGTGAGCCTGTTAAACGTTGAATAGCACATCTTGCCTTCGCAGTCGCCATTAAGCTGTTTCAAAAGCTTGTTCGCCCATAATATGCGATAGTCTTTGCTGATAATTGCAAGACCCGCACCGACGTTTTCGGTTACAGCTTCAAGCATGTCGCGCTCCTGCTTAAGTGCATCTTCCATTTTCTTGCGTTCTGAGATGTCACGTATAATTTCTAACATGTATGAAGCATCTTTCAATTTCAAAGCGGAAACCGTGAGTTCTATTGGAAATTCTGTTCCATCTTTTCTAAGAGCAGGAACTTCAATGCACTTTCCAGCAATTTGACTTTTCTGTCCTAAAACCTCCTTAAGCGTTTCTAAATGAGCACTGCGAAACCTCGGCGGCACCACAAGTTCCGCCAGTTTTTTGCCTATCGCCTCTTTTTTTGCGTAGCCGAAGATTCTTTCAGCCGCAGGATTCCAGTAAACAACTTGGTCCGTTTTATCCAGCAGAATGATGGCGTCTTGAGCGCAAGTGCTTATTGCACGAAACTTTTCTTCGCTTTCTTTAACCTCTTTAACCTTCTCCTCTACGAGCTTTTCCATCTGCTCAGCGTATTCCTTTAGTCGCCTTGCGTTTTCTTTTCTTCGAGTAATGTCGTGAAACACGACGAGGTCAGCAGGTTTCCCCGCGTAGCTAACTTTTTTTCCTTTTACTTCAACACACCTTTTTACGCCAGCTTTATCTACAAAATAAACCTCATATGGCTCAACAGAAGCACCCAGCACCCGCTTCTTTAGATTTTCTAAGAGTACTGCTTTACTTTCTGCTGAAATAATATCGAGTTCCAAAAAAGTTTTTCCAAATAGTTCTTTCTGGCTTAGTCCAGTCGCTTCCTCGAACACGTCGTTCACTACTATAAATCGCCCTTTTTCATCAACTAAAACTGCCAAGTCAGATAGAAGGTTCAGAAGAACCCTAGCTTTCCCTTTACCTATGTGCTTCTTCGCGTTCATATGGCAGAACCCCCATTTCTATATTGCTTTTATGCGTAGCCTCAAATCTCTGCTGCATAAGTCGCACGTACTCTTGAAATGTCATTTCTGGAACAATCCATTTTGACAGCGGCCACTCATACTCAGGCCACTTGCAGTTAACCTTAATCTTCGCGTGGAGGCTTTTCATGAATGAAATCTCCAAGTGCCTAGCGCCTGGACCGAAAATTCGCTCAAGTGCTTCTGAAAAATCAGCAAGCCTCTGAGGAATCTCCTGTCGTTTAATGTTGAAACTGTTCTCTACATGAAAGTATATGGATTTCTTCACGCTTTCTCCTAAGGAAGAGAGCGCCTCATCTATCGCTTCCAACAGGATTTGCTCGAAACTCCTATGCTGACTTTGTTTTGTCATCGCTTCCCTCTTTATGAGTTTTCAATTTTTTGTAAGCGATTTCCTCGAGTTTCAGCGATGCCTTACCTATTAGAACGATGATAAAATAATAAAAAAAAAGTTATTAACTCCAGATGTTGATTGAAACTAAATGAATTGCAAAGGTATTATTCTCTTTTTAACCGCTTTTTGATAAGCCACGGCTGCTGTTAATTCCTGAAAGTCATCTAATATTGACCGCGGCTTCTTTTGTTATAGTCCGAGTCTATTATGCAATGGCAAGGCTTTTGGTGGAGTATTTTTATTACGTCTTGGAACATGTCTGGAAATTCTTTCAACCATTGCTTATAGAAGGCTCTTAATGTGACATCAGTTATTTGAAAGACTGCGCATATTTCCCGCTGTTTCTTGGGGTCATAGTATCTGAAACATTTGGTTATATGCATATTAGGCGTGAGCTTTATCTTGTTGTCATGGTTATTTCTTTTTTCGCGTCTGTTTGATTAAATAACGGGACTAACTTTGCTTTCTCTCGGGTTAAAGATAAAATTAACGGAAATAGCTGAAAAGAAACGTATTAAGGTTGTAAGTTTTGATGATACACCTCCAAAGTTGAGGGGTGCTATTTATGAAGAGTTTCTTGCTGAGAGGTATCCTACTATTAGATGGAACTGTTTGTTTAGGAGTTTAAAACAACGGGAATCAAGTTTTTGTTAGGGTTATATTGAGCGGAGTGTGCTGGCTCAAGGAGATCTTTATGGGTATTTTTTAGGCGTAAGAATAAGCGAGTTCAAATATTTTAGCCGAAAGTGGCAATGTTGTGAGTTACAATTAACTAAACATATAGAGACCCCTCGCAACTAGCTTAGAAGTTGATAAACGAGGCGGTAAACTGCGTTTATCAACAACTACCTTGTTAAAACACAGCCGTTCAAGCTTTGCAGCTGAAAGTATTCGTTGCACATTTTATAGTAGGCTTTAAGGGTTTCGTTTAGGCTTTCGGCGAAACCCTTCGTTTGCGCCGGCATCTTCAACCTGCTCCTGAGGTTTTTCGCTGGTGCCGAATAACGTCGACTTAGTCGCTGCAAGTTTCCGCTTAGTTTTCTTGAAAATGTAAATTTGCCTCTCTCGCCATAGCCATTCGGCTACTTAAAGCTAGAGTTCTTCTGAATTTTCTATCTGACTTGGCAGTTTTTTGCGCCACTCGATTTTCGACCTAAATTTCGCTATTGTTTCCTCTATCCTTTCACTTATGGAGAGGCGCGGTGTCTTGGCTTAGAAGTTGTTGACCCTAATCTGCGTTTGTGGTCAACAACAACTACTGCGATTCTTCATGAGAACCTGGCCTGGAGGAAGCGTTAAAGATGCTTTCCGGCGCCTTAAAAGCCGCGTGTCAACTTGAGCTAACGAAGGTTGAGGTGCAGAGGCTTCATGTTGTCGCGGCCCTAGCGAGGATCTACTGCGATAAGGTGCCTGATTTTCTGCGTGTGCGTGAAGTTGAGAAGCGGCTGTTTGAGTTGGAGGCGAAGTATGCGGGGACAGCGCGTGAAACTGCGAAGGGCAACAGTTCAGCCTGAACGGTTGCGCAGGGAAAGCATACATGCTCTATCATCAAACCAACGACCCATACTACGTACAACACTTCCTTGGACATACATCGCTAAAATCAACCGAGATATACATAAACATCGAACACACACTCTTGGAAGCTGGCGCAAACGACCAATTCACAGTAAGAATCGCAGAGAAACCTGAAGAAGTCAAAGAGTTGCTCGAGGTACGCTTCGAATACGTCTGTCAAAAAGATACATTAATATTCCTGAGGAAACGCAAATGATAATAAAACCTGATGTCGCCAGTTTCCGAAGACTTCCAAAAAGTGGCCGAGGTGAGGTAGTCTGGCAGCCTAGAGGCCTGTGGAGCCTTTTGCTTGGGTTCAAATCCCAACCTCGGCCCCACTCTTTTGGTCAGATCCCTTCTCTGCAAATTCTTTATACCTATATTAACAAATTATGTGCCTTGTCAAGGTTGCCAATTTGGAGAATACGCCAAACATTGATTAAAATTAAAAAAAGCATCTAAAAAGGACATACACGGCCTCTCTAAACTACTTTTAGCTCTTTTAGAAAACAAAAACAGCCAAGTGTACCAGGATAACGTCGCCAAATTTGGAATTCCTGAAGATTATGTTAAAAACGCTTTTGCAGAAGAAACACTGCTAAAAGCAGCCGCCACTGGAAAAACAACTTTTCATATAGCGTTAGACGGCGGCAAAATCGCGGGTTTTGCGCAAGTTACCCTGCAAGACGATTATATAGCAGAGTTAGAGCGCATAATAGTTTTCCCGCAATACGCAAGACAAGGCGTGGGAACGCAACTACTGCACAAAGCCATAACCGATCAAAAACAGAAAGGCACAAAAACCCTAATTGTAAACGCTGGAAAAGACGAAGCCCACGCAAGACGATTCTACGAGAAAAACGGCTTCACACAAATAAGCGAGACGCTGATAGACGCGCCATGGGGCAAAAAACTGGCCTTAGTCACCTATCAACTTCACATAAACCGATAAATAATAATGATTGCTCAAGCGTCAAGTGCAGAAAACGACCTTTCGAGCAAACCAAAAGATAGCAATGCTTAATTCCCTATTTTTCCTTAATATTTTATCCCACTGGATAACTCCATGACGACGGACCCAACGGAAGACCGCAAGCCCCACAAAGCTTGCTGCTCGTGATGGCGGGTTTACCCAAACATGGGACACAGTGGGCGCGGGCACAACATCCCACGCCGAGAGAGCTTGGCTGAGAGGAGCGCACCGCTCCACTGTGAGGTTAAGTGATAGGTTACGTGGGAAACAACCGCCCGCGAAAAAATAAGCAATTGGCAGACTAAATTTTTAAGTTAACAGTTATATATGAACTCAGAAACGTAACTGAAGCTGAATACCATGGACATTGAAAGGCAAATTGAGCTAGTTTGCAGGCCGCCTACAGAAGAAGTGCTTACACCAAGCGATTTACGGCAGCTTTTAGAATCTGACCCGCATCCCGTAGCCTACAACGGCTGGGAGCCCTCTGGTCTAGTACATTTGGGCACAGGCGTTATCTGCGCTTACAAAATGAAGGATTTCGCTGAGGCGGGTTTGCGCTTCAAAGCTTTCTTGGCCACATGGCACGGGTGGCTTAACAACAAGCTCGGCGGCGACATGGCGCTTATCCGCAAAGCCGCGGATCTTTTCCGTCACTCGTGGATAGCGCTCGGCGTGCCCCCAGACAAGGTGGAGTTCATCTATTCAGACGAGCTTTATGACGATTTGGATTACTGGGCGAAAACCCTGCTGATCGCCAAAAACATGACTGTGGCCCGAACAAGACGCACATTGGAGATTGCAGGCCGCAAAGAAACCGACGCACGCTATGTTTCAGACTTCCTGTACACGCCAATGCAAGTCGCCGACATATTCCACTTAGGCGTGAAAGTCTGCCAGCTAGGTATGGACCAGCGCAAGGCTAATGTGGTCGCCCGCGAGCTCGGCGAAAAAATCGGCTACTGGAAACCCGTTTGCATTCACCATCACCTGCTGCAAGGCTTAGAGAAGCCCAGCGTGTGGCCGATTCCGCAGGGAAAAGAGAAAGAGGCTTTGTCATCCGCGAAAATGTCGAAAAGCAAGCCGGAAACCTGCATCTTCATTTATGATACACCTGAGGAAATACGGCAGAAGATGATGCGCGCCTTCTGCCCCGAAAGAACCGTAGCATTCAACCCCGTAATAGACATCTGCAAACACATAATCTTCCGAGAAAAACCAGTTTTCACCATCGAGCGCCCAGCCCGGTTCGGCGGCACCGTCGAGTTTCACAGTTTCAGCGAGCTTGAAGAGGCTTACGTGCAAGGCAAGCTTCACCCGCAGGACCTCAAAAGTGGCGTTGCAGCAGAACTCGCAGAAATCCTTGAGCCTGTACGCCGATATTTCGCAAACAATAAAGAAGCAAGTGACTGCTTAGAGATTGTCCGCAAAGCCAAAATAACAAGGTAACCTGCATTGTCTACAAAATTAAGGGAAAAAGAGGAGAAAATACTTCAAATTCTTGAAGAGCTCGCAGAGGAATCAGCAAAAGGGAAACCCATAATAGTTGAAGGAAAAAAGGACGCGGCAACACTGCGTAGCCTTGGCTTAACAGGTGCGATAGTAACAGTCAAAACAGGCGGTAAATCCTTCGTGGATGTAGTCTCTGAGATAGAGGCGCTAAACGCGCCTGAAGTTATCTTGTTCCTCGATTTTGACAGGCGAGGAAGGGAAGCTACAAACATCTTCAAGCAAAGCTTGGAGCACACGGGAATAAAGGCTAACCTTGGGTTTTGGCGGCGTCTTTCCGCGTTGGTGGGAAAAGAAATTCAATGTGTAGAAAGCTTAACAGCCTATTTAGCCACTTTGCATGTGCGCGTCGCCTCTCAAACGCAAGCGTAAACAGTGTATGTGTGTGCAGATATTTAGGTTGCCAAGCTTGAATGCGGCTGTTTTTTGGTAAAATATTTTAACCACCAACCACCAGTTAGGATATAATTGAGGAGATCATTGATGCCCAGAGCTTTTGTATTGATAAACGTGGAATCAGGTTCGGAAGACGAGGTCTTAAAGTTGTTAAAAGTGGTTGAGGGCGTAGAAGAAGCCTACTTTGCCTACGGTGTTTACGATTTGATTGTAAAAATCAAAGCGGACTCCATGGATGAACTGAAAGAATTAGTGACACGGCGAATTAGAACTATAAATAAAGTCAGATCAACGCTTACATTAATAATGATGGAAGAGTAAACTGTTTTCTCCCTTTTTAATTCAATTTTTCTTTGTATTTTGAGCACAAATCATATAGCATTAGGGTAATAATCAGTATTTACAGAATGGTGAAATACGCTTCATGCAAAGAGCCTATACACGATTACTGGGAGTAATCGGAAAACCTAACACGGGTAAATCAACTTTTTTCAGCGCTGCTACTTTGGCGCCAGCGGAAATCGCAAATTACCCCTTCACTACCATAAAGCCCAACCGCGGCGTCGGCTACGTGCGAACACCCTGCGTTCATGAAGAATTTCAGGTAAAAGATAACCCGAGAAACTCCCTTTGCATTGATGGCGTAAGGCTTGTTCCCGTGGAAATTATAGACGTCGCCGGCCTCGTTCCAGGAGCATGGGAAGGACGCGGGCTAGGCAACCAATTCTTAGACGAGATCCGCAAAGCAGACGCACTTATTCACATCGTTGACGCTTCAGGAGGCACAGACTGCGAAGGACGCTTATGCAAGCCAGGTGAACATGACCCTCTGGAAGACGTACAGTTCTTGGAGCGCGAAATAACTATGTGGATGGCGTCAATAATAAAGAAAGACTGGGCAAAACTCGCGAGAACTGCAGAGACTGAATCAAAGGATCTGTACGGCATGCTTGAAGAGCGCCTAAGCGGCTTAGGCATAAAGCGAAGCTACATTTTTGAGGCTGTCAGAAAGGCTGGCTTAAACGCAGATAAGCCGACCAGTTGGAGTGAAGAAGACTTTCTGAAATTCGTGGACACACTTAGACGAATATCAAAACCCATGCTTATAGTTGCCAACAAAATTGATGTACCAACTGCCGAAGCAAACTTGGAGAGACTGCGACAACTCGATTACACGGTTATTCCTTGCTGCGCTGAAGCTGAGCTTGCGCTCAGACGCGCAGCTGAAAAGCAGCTTATCGACTATAAGCCAGGCGACTGCAACTTCAAGATACTTCATCCCGAAAGTCTGTCGCAAAGTCAAATCCACGCCTTGGAAACCATACGTGAAAAAGTGCTAGTTAAAAACGGCTCCACTGGCGTTCAAGATGCCATAAACATGGCTTACCTTAAGCTTCTGAACATGATATCCGTTTATCCTGTCGAGGACGTGGAGCACTTGTCGGATCATGATGGGCGTGTTCTGCCAGACGTTTACCTTGTACCATACGGGACAACGGCTCGTCAATTTGCTTATCTTATTCACACCGAGCTTGGTGAAAGCTTCATTTACGCAGTAGACGCACGACAGCGAAAAAGAATAGGTGAGGACGCCGTTCTACGAGATAGAGATGTCCTCTCCATTGTGAGCGCCAAAAAGCGTGGCTAGCTTACTTCACGTACCGTAACGGCGTTTGCGAGTTTGGAAGGTCCGTATAGCTCGCAAAAGATCTATCAGTCGAAAATCAGGCCAGTAAACATCCAAAAAGGCAAGTTCACTATAGGCTGATTGCCAAAGCAGAAACCCGCTTAATCTTTCTTCTCCTGAGGTTCTAATGATTAAGTCAGGTTCTTGTTTAGGTAGATGTGCTGTGTAAAGGTGCTTCTCAAAAATCTCTTCGCTTACCTCATCAAGTTTCAATTCGCCATTCAGCACTTTCTCTGCAATCGATTTAGCTGCGTCAACAATTTCAGCTCTTCCGCCGTAAGCAAAAGCAATATTCAAAAACTGTCTATCATAATCTTCTGTTGCTTTTTCCACATCTGCAATAAACTGCTGGAGGCTTTTCGGTAAAAGGTTTATGCGGCCGATAACTTTCACGTGAACTTTATTTCGGTGTATGCGTTCATCAGTTAAAAGTTTACGGAACTTTTCCTCAGCAAGCTTCATAATCTCTGCAACCTCTTGGGGCGACCGCCTAAAATTTTCTGTGGAGAATGCATAGAGCGTTATAACTTTCACCTCAAGCTTGTCACACCATTCCAGAAGCTGTTCAACTTTTTCAGCGCCCTTCTTGTGCCCCAACCATGGATTAAGATCCTTCTCTAGAGCCCATCGTCTGTTTCCGTCCAAAATTATGGCTATGTGCTCCACTTTTGCGCCATTCTTAACTTGGTGCCATAGCCATTTTTCATAAAGTTTGTAGGCCCCTACAATTGCGAGAAGTTTCTTAAGCACCACTTAATTCCCCATGTTTTCTGGATGTTGCCACAAAGCATTAACTATGAAAGTAAAAATTTTAATGCGTTCAATTAAAGCTTGCTATAGTTTAAACAAAATTTACAGTAAATGATTATCACACTTTATCTTGTGATTGAGGCTCTTCGAATTCATCAGCAGCTTTGCTTTCAGGTTTTTGGAAGAAGTCTGTAGCTGATCTGTGAATGACAATTACCAACAACACCGACGCAATGGCAATGAGTATTCCCACGATTATAGCATAAACTAAGTTAGAGAATTCGAGATTCTCAAGTCCGAGACCAGGCTTGATAAGGATGTTTGCTGTTGCGTCGAGAATCCAGCGGAACCAAGCTACAGACACTATTAAGGCAGTGTTCCGTAGTAACCGCGTGTCCCGCTCAAAGTAAAAGCGTATGCTTCTACCGAAAAGTGCAATGATTATGCCTACAATCGTTAGATCTGTGAATCCCTTAATGAAGAAACCTAATGCTGTTGGCAGAGCGCTGAGCCAACCTGCTAAATCTTCAGGAACAGGGATTATGTTGTTAGATGCATTGATTAATCCTAAGTACACGCCTACAACTGTGCAGAGAATTCCCGCAATGACAGTATAATTTGAGATTTGCATTGGCAGCGGTGGCGGCGAGTACTCTTTAGCCCACCTGTAAAAGTTTCTGACTCCTCTGTCAACGCCAAAACCCTTGATAAGAAAGAGCGCTCCTAAAATGAGGACTATTGTTATGAGGTAATAGTTAACTGCGCCAGGTATTATGGAGAAGACACCATAAAGGAAGAAAAGTAGTCCCGGTATGCCTAAGGCTAGGCGGGCGTAGCGTGGGGTTTCCCATATGAGTTTGATGTAACGTGAAAATAGCGCCGCTGTTTCTTCGAGTGATTCACTATGTTTAACAACTATCCGCCGGATAGATGAGACTGGTACCCTCGATTCTACAAGCGGCAAAATTGCTTCGTCAGAATATCCGTCGGTGACCAAAATAACTTCGCTTGCATTGAATGTTTGTATTACATTATTTAGTTCCGCAACCAATTTTCTGTCTGCACTTACTCCACCTAGTTCCGTTCCAGAAATTGTTGCGATCTCAAAGATTTCTTCAGATTGCTTTTCGTTTTGCAAGTTATCGTATAAGCGCACTGCTTCAAACATGGCGTTGGAGTCTGACTCTTCAGGATCGCTCAATGCTAAAGATACAGCGGCTTCCAAATTTGCGTTTCTTCCTAAAATCGGAGTATTAATTCCCGCTTTTTTTTCTATATCACCATCTCTGTCAACACATAAGATTAGAATACGCTTCTTTATTTCTTCAGCAGTTTCCTTTTCATTCATCTATTCTCTATTCCTATTCTTCTCATAAGTTAACTTTAATCTTCCGTTTGTTGATCCTCTGATTCATCGTCTGCAAGCAACTGAAACTCCTCCCAGCTTAGTTTTTCGCCCTGTTGCAGCTTGCTTCGCGCTTGAGCCTCAAGAGTTTCCTTAAGTACTTTTTCAGCAGTTTTCTTTTGCATTTCGCTTTCTTCCCTTATGGCATTTTGCAGCTGCCTCTTTTGTTCAATAAGCTCTTTCAACGCTTGACGCAAAGGTTCCATTCGTTCTTTTGCCAGCACATAGGCGCTGTGTAGCTGGTCAGCTTCTCGTTTAATGGCAGTTGCCTCATTAATCTTGGTAATTATCATTGCATGAAGTTCTTGACTTCTTTGAGCAGCGGATATCAATTCCTGATGACTTGCGTTCGCCTTAGCTTCAAGTGCCTCAATTTCTTCCTGCAGTTCTGTAATTCTCATGTTTTGCTGTTCCATTTTCTGATATATCCTCAGTTGCGATTCAAGTTGCTTTACTTCGTTCACAAGTCTTTTCTCTTCCTGCAAGTCAAGCGTCATCGTTTGAATCTTCCATTCAATGTTGTGAATTTCCTTTTCTAGTTGTTGGCGGCTTTTCCTCGGCTTTTTTGCTTTTAACGCCCTTATTTCGTCATTTATTGCCCTTATTTCTGCGATAATTTTTTTCATTTTTTCTCTTGCGGCGTCACGTTGCTGCTTTAGCGCCTTTACTCCATTGTTTATCAGGTCACGTTCGTTCTTAAGCGCTTGTATCTCCTCACGGTACTTTCTGAATTGCCCATTGAGTTTGTCTCTTTTTTCAATGTGTACTTTTATATCTGCGTTAGCTTTGTTGATTTCCTCTTTTAAAGAGGCTATTTGCTCGTTGAGCTCTGCAATTTGATTTGCCCTGTTTTGCGTGGTCACAGATAATCCTCTGCAAAAAATGTCATAATAGCATTGTGGCTTTTAAATTAATATTAATTTAAAACATTTATTTCTCTGCATCGCTGTATTAGCGCGAATCTGCCGTCAGCAATCTTCAATGGCAGCACAATCTGAGGGACAAAACAATAGGCTACAAATGTTGATATTTTCATTATCACAAATAAATTTTAAATAATAAAGCACTGAATTAGCATATGTCCTTGAAGTAATCAAGGAGTAAAAGGAGAGAGACGAATAATGAGGACAAACAAAATTGCTGCTGCAATTGCTGTTGTTCTATTAGTAGCTGCTGCAAGCTCCACTGTGCTTGTTTCTAAGGCTCAACTAAAACTAGGCGAAGTACCAACTTTCCTGTACGTTAGTGTCGCCCCTAACCCTGTAGGAGTCGGACAAACAGTATACGTTAACGCCTTCTTCAGCAAGCCTCCGCTCACAGCAGGCCTTGCTGGTACTGGTGACATGTATACGGGCGTAACAGTTGAAGTTACAAAGCCTGATGGAACAAAAGAAACACTAGGTCCATACAAGTCTGACCCCACCGGCGGTATGTGGGACACATATGTGCCATCCACAACTGGTCAATATAAATTCAAAGCAATCTATCCTGGCCAATACGTAAACGGATCCATGTCCGGCCTGTTCGGTCCACCCACACGAGTTGAACTAACATACCTACCCAGCACTAGTCCAGAAGCAACCCTCATGGTTCAGTCAGACCCCGTAGGCATGAACTACAAGACCCCGCCGCTTCCAACCGAGTACTGGTCCCGCCCAATTTACGCAACTAACTGGGACTGGGCTCAACTCGGCGGAAGCTGGTACGGCCTTCGCGCGGCTTCCTTCGCAACCACTGGTATGTACGATGCAATGGGCAACTTCCAGCCATACTCAACAGCACCAAACGCACCCCACATCTTGTGGACGAAGCCAACACACTTCGGCGGTCAACCAGGTTCTCCGATACCCAACGACCAAATGAGCCAATACATGTCAACGACAATAGCCACCACGTTCTTTGAACCAATAATTTTACATGGCATTTTATACTATACGCACTTTGCAGGTCCCACCGCTCAAAAAGCAGAATGGGTCGCTGTTGACCTTCGTACAGGTGAAACACTTTGGACTAGAAAAGCGGGTCTATCAGGCAACGAAGTGTTCCGTATGGGTCAAATACTCAGATTCCACGGCATGCAAGAATACGGTTCATGGGCATTCTTATACTCCACAGAGTCAGCGGCATTCTTCGGGGCACCAAGTTTCTTCAATGCATGGGATCCAATGACAGGCGTATTTCTATTCAATATAACCAACGTGCAGAACGTGCCATTTATGATCTCCCTAGAAGGCGAATGCCCCGGAACATTGCTGGCCTACTACACCTCAGGCGGCAATCTCGTGCTTTGGAACTCAACTAAACTGATGATGAGCGCAAGCTTTGACCGAATCACCATCCGCCCCACTGGATCATATAATTGGTCAGCAGGCATCGAATGGCAAGTGCCGCTACCTACAACTGTCGATGGAAAGCCCATCGGCGGCTCGCTGAGCATAGCTGCACGCACACCCGAAGTGATACTTGCAACATACAACCCCACGCCTGGAATGTTCATTTCGCTTAACTTAGGCTACATGATCGCCGCTGGCTTCGACGCGAAGACAGGTCGCTTGCTTTGGGGACCAAAGAACATGACCATGCCTCGATATGAGGACATGAGTATACTTGCTGCGCGTGACGGCGTCTTTGTGATGCATAACAAAGACACTGACGAGGCGTATGGCTACAGCCTTGAAAACGGTAACCTGCTCTGGGGACCTGTAAAGCTTCCAGGCAACGCATGGAGCGTCATATCCGTTGCAGCCGAAATAGCCTACGGCAATGCCTACATCTGGGACTTCGGAGGATACGTTAACGCCTTAGACCTTAAAACAGGCCAGATCAAGTGGACCTTCGAGCCCAGAAGCGCAGGCTACGACGCGCCAACCCCGATGTATCCGCTCTGGGTATTCGGCTCTGCCACAATCTGCGACGGCAAACTGTTCTTCTCTGAAGGCAGCATGTACAACCCACCGTTGCACCCAGCATACAGGCTGGCAATAAACGCGACAACAGGCGAGTTGGTCTGGAAGATCTTGAGCTACAGCGGTCGCTGCCCCGCCGCCCACGCGGACGGCATGATGGTAGAATGGAACAGCTTCGACTCGCAGATATACTGCTTCGGTAAAGGTCCAACAGCCGTAACCGTTGAAGCTACACCTGAAATTTCTGTAAAAGGCAACAAGATACTTGTGAAGGGCATGGTCACCGACGAGTCACCTGGCACGAAAGACTACGATATACGAGCTAGGTTCCCGAAGGGCGTTCCAGCCATCGCAGATGAGTACATGAGCGAATGGATGGAGTACGTCTACATGCAGCAAATCAAACCCACGAACATCAAAGGCGTTGATGTTACTATTACGGTGCTTGATCCGAACGGTAACTGCTATGACGTGGCTAAGACGACTAGTGACGCGAGCGGCTTTTACAGCGCCACGTTTGAGCCGCCTGTTCCTGGCAAGTACACTGTTATCGCCACGTTTAGCGGTTCAGAATCCTACTACGGCTCATCTGCAGAAACCGCCATATACGTTGAGGAAGCAGCGCCTGCTTCAACTGAACCTACCGCTACGCCTGCATCGATGGCTGAGACCTACATACTAGGCTTCGGAATCGCCACACTCGCAGTGGTCGTTATAGGCTTTGCTTTACTGTTGCTTAGGAAGAAATAATCACGACAGCAGCATATTGCAAATTCCCCCTTTCTTTTTTTTAGTTCGTGACAAAACAACTGTTAATGAAGCCGACGACTAAAGTCTAATAAACATCTCCGTTTCTTTTCTGCGGCAAATTTCCAAATTTTAATTTCATTATCTTGATGATACCTAAGCTATCTTGTGCAGCAGCGTAATCTTCAAGGTGCACAGCGTTTAATTCAAAAAAAGTATTACCCCACGTGAAAATTGAAAGCACCCTTCGCGCATCATCCTTAAAACCGGCAATATACAATGCCGCTGCAAGTGCTTCGGCCGTCGTTAACTTTGTAGCCTTGCTGAAGTTCACAGGGTTACCTGCCAACAAGATGGGTAAGCAACGTGCTGTTCCCTTTACATGCTTGGCCAAAACTTTTTCAGCGTGTTCCCAACTGCAATCTAATGCAACAAGCCCAAAGCTGGCAACGCGTTCACGGTCAGCAGGCGAAAAGGCTATTTCAGCGAATGGATTAAGCACAACAGCACGCTTCGGCAAAAACCGTATTTTAGTTACTATCCTAGCCAAACCATGGCGCTTAAGCTTTAATCCTGTACACCTTTTGGGATCACACTGGTTCGCGTGGTAGATGGTTAACTTAGGCGACTGCTCCACCTGTCTTTCGCACCTTCACGTGGCTCATGGGATCATCTAAAACGCGGGGAATCCAGTCGAGGAGGTCTGTGGCCACTAAATGATAGCCAATCGTGTTTGCAGCGAAATCGCCTGCTGCGCCATTTACGAAGGCACCTGCAACTGCAGCATCAAACGCGTCAGATTTCTGTGCCAAAAACGCGCCTACTATGCCTGAAAGCACGTCGCCGGTACCGCCAACAGTCATGCCTGGATTACCGGTGAAATTCAGTTTAACCCGTGTTGTATCGCAAATTACATCAACTTGCCCCTTCAGCAAAATTACCGATTTGAGTTCAGCAGCTGTTCTTTGTACTTCAACGGCGCGTTCTTCAAGTTTTTCCGGCAGCTTTTGTCCTGTAAGCACAGCGTATTCTCCAGCATGCGGCGTAAGCACAAGCGGCACCTTTAATTTGCGCTTGAATTCGGCGAAAGCTTTCAAGCCGTCCGCGTCAAGAAGTAGTGGTTTACCCGCGTTTTCAACTGCCGACACGAATGCTTTAACAAATTCTCGAGTTTTAGAATGCAAGCCAAGGCCTGGCCCCATGACAACGGCGTCAACCATTTCCAAGTACGGCGTCAATTCGGCTACATTCTCTAAGTTCAGCCGATCACCTTTAAGCTTTAGTGTTATCAAATTAGGCGACATCGACGAGACGGCGTATGCAGTTTTCGTTGGCGCAGCCAGGTAAACGATGTCCACGCCTGTCCGCAGAGCCGCTAACGCAACCAAGGCAGGTGCTCCAGAAAAAATCTCGCTACCTCCGACAACTAATAACCTTCCAAAATCACCTTTATGGGCACTTGCAAGGCGCGATTTTCTGACGAGAACCACGTCGCCGGGCCCAGCGAATTTTTCCAGCGTTTCAGGCAGACCTATTTCGCTCACAATTAGCTCGCCAACATACTTTTTTGCATTGTACAACCCTGTCTTTGCTTTATGAAATGTGACTGTGAGATCTGCTTTCACAGCGTTGCCTAAAACTTCTCCAGTATCAGAGTCTATTCCAGTTGGGACATCTACAGCAACTTTAAACGCGCTTAACGTGTTGATATATTCAACCATCTGGGCTATTGGCGGTTTCAGCTGACCTTTTGTGCCTGTTCCTAGAAGGGCGTCAACAACTATCTCAGCATCCACTTTAGGTATAAGTGCGCTGTCTGTGACTTCCTGAACGGGAATACTTGAACGTAAAGCTTGAAGGGCTTGCCAGTTCTTTAGCGCAGCTTCATGTCGGATGTCCGCGCCTTTTCCTGCGAGAACCACTGATACACGAAAACCCAAAGCTAAAAGATGCCGCGCAGCAACAAAGCCATCACCACCGTTTCCGCCTAGACCGCAGAAAATGATGATTTTTCGTTCTCGTGGAAAGCGGGAAGCGATTTCCGCGGCTACATTTCGTCCAGCGTTTTCCATAAGTTGCAGTAAAGAGATACCGAAATATTCCGCGTTAATTTCTAAAGTGCGCATTTCTAAGCTTGTGATGAAAGATGCCTTATTTTTTGCTTGCATATTTTCAGCCCTGAATAAGTTAATGGCACTTTTCGAAAAATAAGCCTATCCGTGAAATAAGAGCCATTTCAAGTTCAAGTTGCTTTAAGTTCCGTTACAGTGACGTGCGGTATACAAAAGCATCAACAAAACACACTTCTACCGCTTTACATGCCGCTGAGTTCTGCATAGAACACGTTTGCAGATGCATTGACGCTTTAGGAAGTGCCTATTTTTGCGTTTGCGCGGTTATGTTTTCCTCTGTATGCTCTAGAAACAATCATGGTTGAGGTTACCAGAACATTTGGCACAGTTCGAATCTTATCTGATATAAATTCTTCCAGTGCGCTCAAGTCATGTGCCTCAATTTTTGCGACGACATCATATTCGCCAAAAATAATGTCCGCATGTAACACTTCGTCAAACTCAACAAGTCTTTGACAAACTTCTCTTTCTGTTCCTGAATTAACTTTGAACAAAACATAAGCCAAGACAGCCAATGTTATCACCGTTTTCTTTTATTCAAACGCCACTTAATTACTTTTCCATGTTAAAGCTCGAGCGCGCTGATTTTGGAAAAGCATTTATTCTTTGTTCAACCCATATTTTTAACATAGCGCTAATAGTTGTCTGCCTAAATATTGTTTAGGTGAACTACTTGAAAAACGACTTAAGTGTAAAGAGCACAGATGCGCTTATAATTGTAGATGTTCAAAATGACTTCTGCTACGGCGGAGCCTTGCCTGTTCCTGAAGGTGACCAAGTGGTCCCAGTGCTTAACGATTACATAAGGATTTTCAAGAACGCTAATGCTAAAATTTTCGCGACAAGAGACTGGCATCCGCCAAATCATATATCTTTCAAAGCGCAAGGAGGCTCATGGCCGCCTCACTGTGTGCAGGATACTGAAGGCGCCAAGTTTCACCCTGACTTAAAACTTCCAAGTGATGCAGCAATTATATCAAAGGCGACAGATCCGCGTAAAGAGGCATACTCTGGCTTTGACGGCACTGAGCTTGCGGATATGCTTAACAAGGCAGGCGTTAAGCGGCTTTTTGTAGGTGGATTAGCAACTGACTACTGCGTTAAAAACACTGTGCTTGATGCGCGTAAACTGGGTTTTCCAACAGTATTGCTCTTGGATGCTGTCCGAGGCATTAATGCAAAACCAGACGATGTAAAAACAGCTATCGCGGCGATGATTCAAAGTGGCGCAGAGCAAGCCACCTTAGAGGACTTCCAAGAAACTTTTGAGTTTCCACCTACTGACGATTCTGACACCGAGGTGCTAGCGAAGAAACCTCTGATAAAGGCTGATACAAAAAAGAGGGCACGAATGCGACCTCGTGGTAAATACAAAAGAGTCCGCACTGAACAGTAATAAATCGTAAGTGCGAATTCGAACAAAAATTAACATGCTACTCCCTTCTTTTTGTATTTCCTGTTACGTCATCGTCTAAAAACGTGAGTTGGGCTCGAATTTCAACGAAGCTTATAAATACATGAAATTTAATGAGGAAAATTCCAGAGAAAAAGCGTTATTCTGCCGAATTGCTAATTAGAAAATCACAAAAACCACGCATTATGTTTTGCTTTACGATTAATTTTTGGTAGGTTACTGTGATTTTTGCGGGAAAGTACCCCGTCTTTTTCCCTTTATGGCTTGCGAAAAAATTTCGAATAGTCGCTTTTTACAATAAAAAGTTAAAATTATCACTCGATTTTCCATAAATTAACTCTAAAAAGTTAAAATAACATGGTAAATGGTGTTTGAAGGGGACGTACGAAATGCGAAATCCCAACAAATACTTTCTGCGAAAAGTGCAATCAGAATTTAGCTCTAAAAAAACTGCTGAAAAAAAATGCGCAGAAGAGGCGAATAGGCGTTCATGTCTCGCCCATGACTTGAATAATGATTGTTCTTTTACGTGGGTAGACATCTGTTTCCACGAAAAGCAAAGATTGCCACGTTCCAAACTCAACCTGTCCATCGATTACTGGTAACGTCTTGTCGGGGGGCAAAAGAACCGACCGCAGGTGTGCATAAGCATTAGATGGGTGCTGATACGCACCTTGCATGGGTACTATTTTTTCAAGAAAAGCTTTGATGTCGTTAAGCAAGCCATAGTCATTTTCTGTCAAGATCAGTATGCCTGTTGCATGTGGCGCAAAGACATGAACCACGCCATTTTGAATGCCTGCGTTAGACACAACTTCTTGAACTTTTTCAGTTAAATCTACGAACTCTATTGCGCCTTTTGTTGAGAAGTTATAATGCTTGTTAACAACCTTAAAACCTGACATGGCGATCACGAGATTTATTTTTGCTGTTGCCTACTCAAAAATGTTTTTCATTAATGCCCGTGCAATCTTGCAGCCTTTTGCTGCCACGTTCGGCTATTATGTGTATGTTCGGGCGATGCTTTTGTATACGTGCTTCAAGCTTTGATGCATGGTGAACCTCCGTGATTGATAATTTTTTCGGTAATATCGGAGCAACGAGACTCACTTGACAAGAATTATGCGTCAATAGTATAAGCAGAAAATAAGCGAGTTTTAGCCACTTCAGCATTAGAGATTTAGCAGTCAATAGGGTTTACGCTTGTACTTTTGAATGGGAATTTGAATAACTTGCTGTTCTACAAGGCATTCTTTTAAGTAGTCGTCCAATGTAGCGGCAGGCACCACTTCGATAGTGTAATCGCGCGGATCAATCGAATGTGCATAGTTTTTTTGCGGGATAACCACTTTCTTGAAGCCCCACGCTTCAGCAGCTTTAATCTTTTCGTGAACGCCTCCAACCGCGGTGATCTGGATGGTGCCGCTGACGCTGAGGTTTATTTCTCCGGTAACTGCTACATCCTGTCTTATCAGTTTTCCTTCAATAAGTGAGCACAGAAGAATTGCCATTGTCACGCCTGCAGAAGGCCCATCAACACCATATGACTGCGCAAAATCTATATGCGTTAGGTAATCCTGCGCTATGTCCACACCGTATTTTTGAAGAATAACGCTTCTAACCTTGGCTATGCTATCTGAGATGAAGCTTTGACCTTTAGCAACGCCAGTCACCTTGTAGTAACCTTTAAGTGGGTTATCACGTGCAAGTTCGCTTTTCTTAACCAACTGCGCTTTTACGCTAAGGACGTTACCTGTCATCTCACCGCTGTACGGATCATGAACAACTGCCAAACCGTGGATCTGACCAAGTTTTACGCCTTCAGGGTTTATTTCCAAAAGTTTACCCCTTTCCTGAATTTCGTGCTCCAGCAGCTGTTTTTGAATTGTTTTGCAGTGCTCGTTTATTGCTTCTAGAACGTGACGCCGCTCAACTACTTTGCAGTTCTCGTTCATAGCCAACGTCGCCGCGGTCTTTATTATGGAGATTAGCGGTCTAAACCTCGTAGTAAGTGCATCTCGTTTGTTGCTTCTTCGCCGGCCTTCCTCAACTATTTCGATGCATGCCTCTCTGTCGAAGGGTATCAGATTGAAACGCTTAACCTCTTGCGCTATAAACTGAACATACTTTCGTCTGTTTTCCACCGTATTAGGCATGTCGTTGTTCATGCGCACGACCTTGCCGTAGCCGTAGAAGCGATCCATAAGCGCAGGGTGAATCTGACCGATGCTGTCAAAGTTTCCAGCGCCTACTAAGAAAGTTATGGCTGGAACAGGTTCTGTTGATACTGCCATCGCCGAAGTACCTCCTCCATGCCATCTGTCGCGTAAGGTTATAGGTAGCTGCCCATCTTCCAGAACAGTTAGCAGGGTAATTGCCTCTTCCTGATCTAGGTTTTTAATTTCGTCTATGTAAAGTATTCCAAGGGATGCTTTGTGTACGTCGCCCGCGGTAACTCGCTGGTGCTCTGGCGTGCCCAACCCGCCGGTTTGGAAAGGATCCCATGCTACAGACCCAAAGAGCTGCGCGCTTCTATGGCCTGTGGCATCTACAAATGGTGCATGTTCTGAACTGTTATCCACTATAAGTTTTGGAACATCAGATTGTTGCGCGCCTCCGATACCGCGGAGATTGGTCAACCCGCCTATGCGTGTAAACCACCATAAGAAGACGCTAAAGAAGATTAGGCTGCCGCCTGGAATGAATGTTACTGGCACAATATTTAAGAAACGATCAATAAGGTACGCTGAAAAATTGTTATTATACAATTCTTGCCAAGCGGTGCCTCCGAGCGAAACGCCGCCGGCGTTCCATGCTTGCCATGCGTCAACCATAAAGTATAGACCTATTCCTAAGAGCAGTACCCCTAATGTAAGCATAAATGCTTGTAAAACTCTGAGACCGACTTTTGTCGCGAATTTACGCTTAAGCTCTTTGAGCTGTTCTTTTTGCTGTATTTTTTTGCCTTCTCCAGCCTTGTGAATAGATACACGAGGCTGACTGGGCATTGCAGGATTTTTCCAGGAGAGTACATCGAAAAGTTTTATGCCGTTTTCTTTGTAAACCTGCGTTAATTTTTCAGCTAAGGCTCTTCCAAGAAGCGACTTGCCTGTTCCGGGGTCGCCTAACAGCAGCAAGTATGGGCCTGGGCTGATCATCGTTTTTGCGGATGGCTTGTGCTCTTCAGGCTTGCTCCAGTAAGTGTACCACTGTGTCTGCTCTAGATACTTGAGTTTGTGGACCCACTCGTTTAAGCATAGGAAGCTCTCGTTTAGAGCCTGCTCTTGGCCTATGATCCAGTTAATCATGTTATCGTCTACTGGGAACTCTTCTGTTGATTTGAATTTACCCCAGTTCCATCTTACCTTCACAGTTCTACCTTGAACAGTGCGGTTGATCGTTTCAGTGTCTGTGCCAAAATAATCAAAAGACAAGCCTTCTCCTCCCATACTGCTACAAGTCTTTCCGTTCTGAGCAATTAAAGAACTTATTTCCAAATTGGCAATATTCAAAAAAATGTACATAACTCCTTGATTTTAATCCCTGATTAAACGGATTTTCGAACAATCTTTTTTTAGAAAATAAGGCATTTTAAATTCTTATTTGCTGGCAAACACTGAATTAATTGGTTGTACGCTTTCGAACAATAATCTCTGCGAAAGCTACCGTATTTTTCGCATTGAACGCAGAAATTAAAAAGCCTAAAATAGGCCTTAAACGAAAAAATGGCCTTATTTTTGCCTTTTCAACTTCTGGTTTTAGGCCAACACATGGAGAAAACCATGGCCTCATATAAAGACTGACGAAAATCTCCATGCGACGCCGAAGCGGGTTCACTTCGAAGCTACTTCGAGGGATTTTTCGGTTCACAAGCGTTTTCTGCTGCCGTCCCGGCTTTCGGGAAATGAATGCATGTGCTGTCTTTGCTTGTCGTTTGACTTGGTCTTAGCTGCATCTGCTGAAGCTTCGCTGATTGTTTCATTGCGGGTTCCGCTCTGCGTTCTTAGGTGAATTCTTGCGCACTATCTTTGGTTGATGTGTGGCGGTTTTACGCTGGCGCTGTTGCGTTGCAAGTGTTTTTTTGGCTGATGTAACTGCATAAGACGTGTTTGCTGCACTGGTTTGTGCTATTACTTCTAGTTATATGCATTATTAGGATGCGGGAAAAAACGGCGTTTTGAAGCTTATTTGCTGTGAGAGCACGCATTTACACCGGCTGGTGTAGGCTAAAACGTTGCAATTTTTTAGATGCTTACGGAATGTTTTTCATACATCGTTGCATTGGTTGTATTAGTATTACTTTGAATTAATCATCATCACCAGAAGGCTCTATGCGAAAACTTGCGGACAGCGTATACAAAAGCATCAACAATACGGCACATAATTCTTTATATTGTCTCTGCTTCTACTGCTGCTTAGGGCAAAAGCCATGATCAAGGATGTAGACAGAATTAAACTTCGCCGATGGCGCAAGCGTGGCTTTTACAGCGAAAACGCACTTGTAAAGCTACTGCAGAAAAATGGGTACAACGCCGTACGCATCCCAGTCAGCAACCCCAGCTTAAGCCCGCTACCCGACGTCATTGCTAGAAAAGGCGAGCACATCTATGCCTTTGAAGTAAAGAATGCAGATTACTACGCTTATTTCCCCAAGCAACAGATTGACAAGCTCTTCCGGTTCCTAAACGAGCTCATGCCCGGCGGCAACGAACAGAAGCATGCGGTGGTAGCTGCACATCTAGGTAAAAAATGGCTTTTCAAAGAAGTCACTTGGAGCGACTGGGAAAAAGATAAGTTACCAGAGAAGATCCGAATTCTTAAGCGTGACCGAGGAAATTTTACGTTGTAGCCGCCACGCGCATGTCAGT
>Ga0315298_1002827_pt1 | contig 28528 bp, 26 predicted proteins | sample WHS_1_MG_FD_203077 | JGI IMG/M metagenome (GOLD analysis project Ga0315298, IMG submission 203077) | Extremophilic microbial mat communities from Washburn Hot Springs, YNP, Wyoming, USA - WHS_1_MG | ecosystem: Environmental > Aquatic > Thermal springs > Hot (42-90C) | place: USA: Wyoming... | reverse complement strand
TTATCTGCTCCGGCTCAGCGCTGCGGCGCCTGTTCGGCGGCGCGGCGGTCCTGCGCCATCGGGTCGTGAGCCATGATCTCGCCCTTGAAGATCCAGACCTTCACGCCGCAGGTGCCATAGGTGGTCTTCGCGGTGGCGACGCCGAAATCGATGTCGGCGCGCAGCGTGTGCAGGGGCACACGACCTTCGCGATACCACTCCATGCGGGCGATCTCGGCGCCGCCGAGACGGCCGCTGCAGTTGATCCGGATGCCCTGGGCGCCGAGGCGCATCGCCGACTGGACGGCGCGCTTCATGGCGCGGCGGAACGCGACGCGGCGTTCGAGCTGCTGGGCGATGTTCTGGGCGACCAGCGCGGCATCGATCTCGGGCTTGCGGATCTCGACGATGTTCAGCGACACGTCGGCCTTCGCCATCGAGGAGAGCTCCTTCTTGAGCACCTCGATGTCCTGACCCTTCTTGCCGATGACCACGCCGGGACGCGCGGCATAGATCGTCACGCGCGGCTTCTTCGCCGGACGCTCGATCAGCACCTTGGAGACGCCGGCGCCGGACAGGCGGCCGAGCAGATGTTCGCGCAACTTGAGGTCGTCATGCAGCAGCGACGCATAGTCGGCGCCCGCGAACCAGCGGCTGTCCCAGGTGCGGTTGATGCCGAGCCGCAGCCCGACCGGATTGACTTTGTGACCCATTACGCAGGCACCCCTTCATTCGCCGCCGGGCTGGCACTTGCCGCCGGCTTGGCCGCGGCGCGCCGGGCGCGGCGGTCGGCCTTGGTCTCGATGTCGCGCTCGGCCACGACGATGCGCAGATGGCTGAACCACTTCTCGACCCGCGCCGCGCGGCCACGGCCACGGGCATGGAAGCGGCGCATCACGATCGAACGGCCGACATCGGCGGTGGTGACGACCAGGCGGTCGACATCCAGCTGATGGTTGTTCTCGGCGTTGGCAATGGCCGACTCCAGCGCCTTCTTCACGTCCTTCGCAATGCGGCGCTTGCTGAAGGTGAGGTCGGCCACGGCCTTGCCCGCCGGCTTGTTGCGGATGGATGCCGCGACGACATTGAGCTTGCGCGGGCTGCAGCGCAGGTTGCGCAGAACCGCCTCGGCCTCGGAGTCGGCCAGCGTGCGCGGATGATTCGGTTTGCTCATGTCAGCCTCGCTTCGCCTTCTTGTCGGCCGCGTGGCCATTGAACGTGCGGGTCGGCGAGAACTCGCCGAACTTGTGACCCACCATGTTCTCGGTCACCTGCACCGGCAGGAACTTCCGGCCATTGTAGACGCCGAAGGTAAGGCCGACGAACTGCGGCAGGATGGTCGAGCGGCGCGACCAGATCTTGATGATCTCGTTGCGGCCCGACGCGCGCGAGGCGTCGGCCTTGTTCAGCATGTACCCGTCGACGAACGGGCCCTTCCAGACGGAACGTGTCATCTCGATCAGCCCTTCCCGACCTTGCGACGGCGGATGATAAGGCCGTCAGTCCGCTTGTTCGCACGCGTCTTCGCACCCTTGGTCGGCTTGCCCCACGGCGTGACCGGGTTGCGACCACCAGAGGTGCGCCCCTCGCCACCACCCAGCGGATGGTCGACCGGGTTCATCGCGACGCCGCGGTTGTGAGGACGCCGGCCCAGCCAGCGCTTGCGACCCGCCTTGCCGAGCTGCTGGTTGGAGTGATCGGGGTTCGACACCGCGCCGATCGACGCCATGCACTCGCCGCGGATCAGACGCAGCTCACCGGACATCAGCTTCACCTGGGCATAGCCCTGGTCCTTGCCGACCAGCTGGGCGAAGGTGCCGGCCGAACGGGCCAGCTTGCCGCCGGCGCCGGCCTTGAGCTCGATATTGTGGACGATCGTGCCGACCGGGATCGCCGAGAGCGGCATCGCATTGCCCGGCTTCACGTCGACCTTGACGCCGGCGACGACCTGGTCACCCACCTTCAGGCGCTGCGGCGCCAGGATGTAGGCCAGTTCGCCGTCCTCATACTTCACGAGGGCGAGGAAGGCCGAACGGTTCGGGTCGTATTCGAGGCGCTCGACCGTCGCCGCCACGTCGAACTTGCGGCGCTTGAAGTCGACGACGCGATAGGCGCGCTTGTGTCCGCCGCCACGGAACCGGACCGTGGTGCGGCCATGGTTGTTGCGCCCGCCAGAGCTGGTCAGCCCTTCGGTCAGGCCCTTGACCGGCTTGCCCTTCCAGAGCTCGGACCGGTCCACCAGCACGGTGCCGCGAAGGCTCGCCGTGACCGGTTTAAAATGCTTGAGTGCCATGTTTCAGTCTCGCCTTACGCCAGCCGCGTCGTGAAATCGATCGACTGACCCTCGGCCAGCGTCACGAACGCCTTCTTGAAGTCCGAACGCCGGCCCGGGCGGCCCTTGAAGCGCTTTGTCTTGCCCTTCTGGACGAGCGTGTTCACGCTCAGCACCTTCACGCCGAACAGGGTTTCGACCGCCGCCTTGATGCCGGGCTTGGTCGCATCGAGCGACACCTTGAAGCCGACCTGGTTCTTTTCCGACAGGGCCGTCGCCTTCTCGGTGATCAGCGGCCCGCGGATGATGTCGAACATCGCCTCGCGCGACAGCACCGGCTTCTTCGGCGCCGCCTTCTTTTCAGCGGTCTCGCTCATGCCGCGATCTCCTCGTTGGCGCCGGCCTTGATGCCGTCAAGACGCCGCTTCAGTCCCTCGAGCCCGGCGGCGGTGATCGCCAGCGTGTCGTGCTGGAGGATGTCGTAGACGTTGGCGCCGACGACCGGCAGCACGTCGATCCCGATCAGATTGCGGCTGGCGCGGGCGAAGCCCTCGTCCACCACCGCATCCACCACCAGCGTGCGGCCCCAGCCGAGCTTCTTCAGCTTGACGTTCAGTTCGCTCGTCTTCGAGACGCCGGCGACCGTGTCGAGCACGACCAGCTTGCCCTCGGCCAGCTTCTGCGACAGCGCCGAGATCAGGCCGAGACGGCGGACCTTCTTGTTCAGCGAATAGCCATGATCGCGAACGACCGGGCCGTGCACGGCGCCGCCGGTGCGGAACTGCGGCGCGCGCAGCGAGCCCTGGCGGGCGTTGCCGGTGCCCTTCTGGCGATACGGCTTCTTCGTCGTGCCGCTGACCTCGCCCATGCCCTTCACCTTGTGGGTGCCGGCACGGCGCTTCGCGAGCTGCCAGTGCACCACGCGGGCCATGATGTCGGCGCGCGGCGTGGCGGCGAAATATTCCTCGGGCAGCTCGGCCTTGCCGGCCGAGCCGGCATCGAGGGTTGAAATGTCGATCTGCATGTCGCTCTCCTCAGGCCTTCAGCGCCGCCGGATAGGCAGCATCGGCCGGGCGGGCCGTCTTGACCGCGTCGCGCACCAGGACGTAGCCGTCCTTGGCGCCCGGCACCGCGCCCTTGATCATGATGAGGTTGCGCGCCTCATCGATCGCCGCGACCTCGAGATTGAGGGTCGTGATGCGCTCGCCGCCGAGATGGCCGGCCATCTTCTTGTTCTTGAAGGTCTTGCCCGGATCCTGGCGGTTACCGGTCGACCCCAGCGAACGATGGCTGATCGAGACGCCGTGCGAGGCCTCAAGGCCGCGGAAGTTCCAGCGCTTCATGCCGCCGGCGAAGCCCTTGCCCTTGCTGATGCCGGCGACATCGACCTTCTGGCCGACGGTGAAATGCGCCGCCGAAAGCACCTGGCCGGCTTCCAGCACCGCATCGTCCGCGACGCGGAACTCGACCAGCCGGTTCGCCGGCTCGACCTTCGCCGCGGCGAAGTGGCCCTTCATCGGCTTCGTCACGTTCTTCGTCTTGGCATGGCCGAAGCCGAGCTGAACGGCCGCGTAGCCGTCACGTTCCTTGGTGCGGGCGGCAACCACGCGCACATCGTCCATGTGCAGCACGGTCACCGGCACATGGGTGCCGTCTTCCCTGAACAACCGGGTCATGCCCAGCTTCTTCGCGATAATACCGGTGCGCATCACACTCATCTCTGCTCAGATCTTGATCTCGACATCGACGCCGGCCGCGAGGTCGAGCTTCATCAGCGCGTCCACGGTCTGCGGGGTCGGCTCGACAATGTCGAGCAGACGGCGATGGGTCCGGATTTCGAACTGCTCGCGGCTCTTCTTGTCGACATGCGGCGAGCGGTTCACGGTGAACCGCTCAATATGCGTCGGCAGCGGAATCGGTCCCCGCACCTGGGCGCCCGTGCGCTTCGCCGTGTTCACGATCTCCCTGGTGCTGTTGTCCAGCACCCGGTGATCGTACGCCTTCAGGCGAATGCGAATATTCTGACTGTCCATCGTCGAAACCTGCAATCTTTACACGGAACGCCCGGTCCGCCCATTCGGGCCGCGCGCTAGTCCGAACCAAATCCAGCGGCCGCCACCCGGTTGAGACCGGATGGCGGCCGCCTCGCTAACCAGCCAGGCGGTTACTTCGTGATGCTCGCGACGACGCCCGAACCAACCGTCCGGCCGCCTTCGCGGATCGCGAAGCGGAGACCTTCATCCATCGCGATGGGCGCGATCAGCTCGACGCTCACCGTGACGTTGTCACCCGGCATCACCATCTCGACACCTTCCGGCAGCGTGACCACGCCGGTCACGTCGGTGGTGCGGAAATAGAACTGCGGGCGGTAGTTGGTGAAGAACGGCGTGTGGCGCCCGCCTTCTTCCTTGTTCAGGATGTAGACCGAACCGGAGAAGTTGGTGTGCGGGGTGATCGAGCCCGGCGCGGCGAGAACCTGGCCACGCTCGACGTCTTCACGCTTGGTGCCACGCAGCAGCGCGCCGATGTTGTCGCCGGCCTCGCCCTGGTCGAGCAGCTTGCGGAACATTTCGACGCCGGTGACGGTCGTCTTCACGGTGGCCTTCAGGCCGACGATCTCGACTTCGTCGCCAACCTTGATGATGCCGCGCTCGACGCGGCCGGTCACCACGGTGCCGCGGCCGGAGATCGAGAACACGTCTTCGACCGGCATCAGGAACGGCTTGTCCTTCGGGCGCTCCGGCTGCGGGATGTAGCTGTCCACCGCTTCCATCAGCTTCAGGATCGCCTCGCGGCCGAGCTCGGCATTGCTGTCCTCGAGCGCGCAGAGAGCGGAACCCTTGATGATGGGGATATCGTCGCCCGGGAACTCATACTTGCTCAGCAGGTCGCGGACTTCCATCTCGACCAGCTCGACGAGGTCGGGGTCGGCCATGTCCATCTTGTTGAGGAACACGACGAGCGCCGGCACGCCGACCTGGCGGGCGAGCAGGATGTGCTCGCGGGTCTGCGGCATCGGGCCATCGGCGGCGGAGACGACCAGGATCGCGCCATCCATCTGCGCCGCGCCGGTGATCATGTTCTTCACGTAGTCGGCGTGGCCAGGGCAGTCGACATGCGCGTAGTGGCGGTTCGCGGTCTCGTACTCGACATGCGCGGTCGCGATCGTGATGCCGCGGGCGCGCTCCTCGGGAGCGGCGTCGATGCTGTCATAGGCGCGGAAGGTCGCACCACCGGATTCGGCCAGCACCTTGGTGATCGCCGCGGTGAGCGAGGTCTTGCCATGATCGACGTGGCCGATCGTGCCGATGTTGCAGTGCGGCTTCGTCCGCTCGAATTTAGCCTTGGCCATGGGTTTCTCCGTAACGTATCTGCTTCAGCGCCGTGCTGGCGTGATGGGGTGGAGTCTGACGGTTGCTTACCAGCGGTAGTGGCTGAACGCCTTGTTCGCCTCAGCCATGCGATGCGTGTCCTCACGCTTCTTCACGGCCGCCCCGCGATTGTTCACCGCATCGAGCAGCTCGTTCGAAAGACGGTCTTCCATCGTGTGCTCGCCGCGCTTGCGGGCGGACTCGATGATCCAGCGGATCGCGAGAGCCTGGCGGCGCTCGGAGCGCACCTCGACCGGAACCTGGTAGGTTGCGCCGCCGACACGGCGGGACCGCACCTCGATGGCCGGCTTCACATTGTCCAGCGCCTCGTGGAACAGGCGGACCGGATCGGCATTCTGCCCGCCGCGCTTCTTGAGGCTGTCCAGGGCACCGTAGACGATGGACTCGGCGACCGACTTCTTGCCGTCGTACATCAGCACGTTCATGAAACGGCTGATCACCACGTCGCCGAACTTCGGGTCCGGCAATACTTCGCGCTTGACGGCGGAATGGCGTCTGCTCACGGAAACTCTCCTTACTTCGGCCGCTTGGCGCCGTAGAGCGAACGACGCTGCCGGCGCTTGGCAATGCCCTGCGTATCCAGCACCCCGCGCAGGATGTGGTAGCGCACGCCCGGAAGGTCCTTCACGCGCCCGCCGCGGATCAGCACGACCGAGTGTTCCTGAAGGTTGTGCCCCTCGCCAGGGATGTAGCTCACGACCTCGTAGCCGTTGGTCAGGCGAACCTTGGCAACCTTGCGGAGCGCCGAGTTCGGCTTCTTCGGGGTCGTCGTGTAGACGCGGGTGCAGACGCCGCGCTTCTGCGGGCAGCCCTGCAGCGCGGGCACCTTGTTGCGCTTGGCCCGAACTTCGCGCCCCTTGGCGATCAACTGGTTGATAGTCGGCATGCTCGATCCTGATCCTTCTTGCCGGTTACGCTCTGCCGGGCGCTCATAACAATGCCGCAGGGCGGAGTAATCCCCGCCTGCGGAAACCCAGACCTGCGACCTAAGCCACCCGTTGGGCCGGGTGGCGGCGCCGCAAGCGTGAGAGTAAATGAACGACGCGGCCGGGCGTTACCGGGCCTCGCTGAGGTCGCCACCCTTAAGAGGAGAGCCGCGGCAAGTCAAGCGTTCTGCCCGTCCTGAATCCGTGCGGGGGATGAAAATCGGCAGAATGACCGGCCGTTCTGGCTGCCATGAGCGGAGGAAAAGCCCGCTCCCGCCGGGCGGGAACGAAAAAACGGCTCCCGGTTGCCCGGGAGCCGTTCCGATCGAAGCCCGGTCGGGGCGGAGATTAGTCCGCCGAGACCTCGTCGCGCGCCGGCAGGGCCGGGCGAGTCGCCGCGAGGGTCGAGCGGTCGCGGCCGGCGGCGATGGAGCGCAGACGGCTCATCACGCTGCCGGTGCCGGCCGGGATCAGGCGGCCGACGATCACGTTCTCCTTGAGGCCGAGCAGCTGGTCGGTCTTGCCGGCCGTCGCCGCCTCGGTGAGGACGCGGGTGGTCTCCTGGAAGGAGGCCGCCGAGATGAAGCTGAGCGTCTGCAGGCTCGCCTTGGTGATGCCCTGCAGCACCGGCAGGCCACCCGCCGGGCGTTCGCCCGCGCGCAGCCGGCGCTCGTTCTCCTCGTCGAACTCGATCCGGTCGACCAGCTCGCCGACCAGGTAGGTGGTGTCGCCGGGCTCGGTGATCTCGATCTTCTGCAGCATCTGGCGGACGACCACCTCGATGTGCTTGTCGTTGATCTTCACGCCCTGGAGCCGGTAGACGTCCTGGATCTCGTTGATGAGATATTCGGACAGCGCCTCGACGCCGAGCACGCGCAGGATGTCGTGCGGGACGCGCGGGCCGTCGACCAGCGGGTCGCCGCGGTGGACGTAGTCGCCCTCCTGCACCGAGACGTGCTTGCCCTTCGGCACCAGATACTCGGTTTCCTCGCCGGTCTCGTCGTTCTTCACGATGATGCGGCGCTTCGCCTTGTAGTCCTTGCCGAATTCCACGCGGCCGTCGGTTTCCGCGATGATCGCGTGATCCTTCGGACGGCGGGCCTCGAACAGTTCGGCCACGCGCGGCAGACCGCCGGTGATGTCGCGCGTCTTGCTGCCCTCACGCGGGATGCGGGCGAGCACGTCGCCGGCATGCACGCTGGCACCGTTCTCGACCGAGAGGATCGAGTCGGGGCTGAGGAAGTAGCGGGCCTCGGCGCCGTTGGCGAGGCGCAGCACCTCGCCGCGTTCGTCCTTCAGGATCAGGCGCGGACGCAGATCCGCCCCCTTGGCCGACTGCTTGTAGTCCACCACCACCTTGGAGGTCAGGCCGGTCACCTCGTCGACCCGCTCGACCAGGGTCACGCCTTCCAGCAGGTCGGCGTATTCCACGAGGCCGGCGCGCTCGGTGATGATCGGCAGGGTGTAGGGATCCCACTCCGCGAGCTTCTGGCCGCGCGTGACCGTCTGGTCCTCGTCCACCAGCAGGCGGGCGCCGTAGGGAACGCGGAAGCGGGCGCGCTCGCGGCCGGAGGCGTCGTTCAGCGCGATCTCGCAGTTGCGGCTCATGACGATCGGCGCGCCGGCCGAGTTCGACACCACGTTGCGGTTGCGGATGGTCACCGTGCCGTCATGGCTGGCCTCGACGCTCGACTGCTCGGCGCCACGCTGCGCGGCACCGCCGATATGGAAGGTGCGCATGGTCAGCTGGGTGCCGGGCTCGCCGATCGACTGCGCGGCGATGACGCCCACGGCCTCGCCGATATTGACCGGCGTGCCGCGCGCGAGATCGCGCCCGTAGCACTTGGCGCAGACGCCGACCTTGGCCTCGCAGGTCAGCACCGAGCGGATCTTCACGCTCTCGACCCCGAGCTTCTCGATATGCATCGAGTCGATCTCGCCGATCAGCTCGTTCGCCTTGACGATCACCGAACCGTCGGCCGGGTCGAGCACGTCTTCCGCCGCGGTGCGGCCGAGGATGCGCTCGGAGAGCGAGGAGACCACCTCGCCGCCATCCATCACCGCGCGCATGGTCAGGCCGCGCTCGGTGCCGCAATCGGCGGTGACGATGATGCAGTCCTGCGCCACGTCGACCAGGCGGCGGGTGAGGTAGCCGGAGTTCGCCGTCTTCAGCGCGGTGTCCGCGAGGCCCTTGCGGGCGCCGTGGGTCGAGTTGAAGTATTCGGCGACGGTCAGGCCTTCCTTGAAGTTCGACAGGATCGGCTGCTCGATGATCTCGCCCGACGGCTTGGCCATCAGGCCGCGCATGCCGGCGAGCTGGCGCATCTGGGTCGGCGACCCGCGGGCGCCGGAATGGCTCATCATCCAGACCGAGTTGGTCGGCTTGCCGGGATCCTGGCGCGAGATCTCGCGCATCATCGCCGCGGCGACCTCGTCGTTACAGCGCGACCACGCGTCGATCACCTTGTTGTAGCGCTCGCCGGCGGTGATGAGACCGTCGTGATACTGCGCCTCGTATTCCTTGACCTCGGCCTGGGTCTTTTCCAGCAGGCCGTATTTCTCGGCCGGGATGACCATGTCGTCCTTGCCGAAGGAGATGCCGGCCTTGGCCGCCTGGCGGAAGCCGAGGCCCATCAGCCGGTCGCAGAAGATCACCGACTCCTTCTGGCCGCAATGACGGTAGACGGCGTCGATCACGTCCGACACCTTCTTCTTGGTCAGCAGCTGGTTGACCAGGGCGAACGGCACGTCGTGATGCTTGGGCAGAAGCTGGCCGATCATCATGCGGCCCGGCGTGGTCGGGACCACTTCGGTGGTGCGGCTGCCGTCCGGATGGGTGCGGACGACGCGGGCGCGGATCTTGTCGTGCAGCTTCAGATAGCCGGAATCGAGCGCGTGCTCGATCTCGCCCATCGTGCCGAAGAGCGGCGCTTCCTTGTCCTCGACACCGGTGAAGGCCGGAGTTTCGAGCGAGAGGTAATAGAGGCCGAGCACGATGTCCTGGCTCGGCACGATGATCGGCTTGCCGTTGGCCGGGTTGAGGATGTTGTTCGTGCTCATCATCAGCACGCGGGCCTCGAGCTGCGCCTCGATCGAGAGCGGCACGTGGACCGCCATCTGGTCGCCGTCGAAGTCGGCGTTGAAGGCGGTGCAGACCAGCGGGTGCAGCTGGATCGCCTTGCCCTCGATCAGGATCGGCTCGAAGGCCTGGATGCCGAGACGGTGCAGCGTCGGCGCGCGGTTGAGCAGCACCGGATGCTCGCGGATCACCTCCTCGAGAATGTCCCACACCTCGGGACGTTCCTTCTCGACCATGCGCTTCGCCGCCTTGATCGTGGTGGCGAGGCCGTATTTCTCGAGCTTGGCGTAGATGAAGGGCTTGAACAGCTCCAGCGCCATCTTCTTCGGCAGGCCGCACTGGTGCAGCTTCAGCTCCGGCCCGACGACGATGACCGAACGGCCCGAATAGTCGACGCGCTTGCCGAGCAGGTTCTGGCGGAAGCGGCCCTGCTTGCCCTTCAGCATGTCCGACAGCGACTTGAGGGGGCGCTTGTTGGTGCCGGTGATCGCGCGGCCGCGGCGGCCGTTATCGAACAGCGCGTCGACCGATTCCTGGAGCATGCGCTTCTCGTTGCGCACGATGATGTCCGGCGCGCGCAGCTCGATCAGGCGCTTGAGGCGGTTGTTGCGGTTGATGACGCGGCGATAGAGATCGTTCAGGTCCGACGTCGCGAAACGACCGCCATCGAGCGGGACGAGCGGGCGCAGTTCGGGCGGAATGACCGGGACGACATCCATGATCATCCATTCCGGACGGGTGCCGGATTCGATGAAGGCCTCGACCAGCTTCAGGCGCTTGACCAGCTTCTTGCGCTTTGCCTCGGAGGTCGCCTCCTTCAGGTCGGCACGCATGATCGCCCGCTCGGCCTCGAGATCGATGCCGGCAAGGATCGATTTGACCGCCTCGGCGCCGATGCCGGCCTTGAACCCGTCCTCGCCGAACTCGTCCTGCTTCGCGTAGAGATCGTCCTCGGAGAGGAGCTGGTAGCGCTTGAGGTCGGTCGTGTAGGGGTCGAGCACGATGTAGTTCTCGAAATAGAGAACCTTCTCGAGATCCTTCAGCGTCATCTCGACCATCGTCGCGATGCGGCTCGGCAGCGACTTCAGGAACCAGATATGCGCGACCGGCGAGGCGAGCTCGATATGGCCCATGCGCTCGCGGCGCACCTTGGCCAGCGTGACCTCGACGCCGCATTTCTCGCAGATGATGCCGCGGAACTTCATCCGCTTGTACTTGCCGCAGAGGCACTCGTAGTCCTTGATCGGCCCGAAGATGCGCGCACAGAACAGGCCGTCGCGCTCGGGCTTGAAGGTGCGGTAGTTGATGGTCTCGGGCTTCTTGATCTCGCCATACGACCAGGAGCGGATCTGCTCCGGCGAGGCGATCTGGATACGGATCTGGTCGAACGTGGCGGCCTGACCGGTCTGGCCGAGAATCTTCATCAAATCGTTCATGCGATAGTCCCTTTCATCAGCGCGGGACGGGGTCGCCGCCCCGCGCCATGACAAATCCGAACGGTCCTGGTCAGTCCACGGACAGGTTGAGATCGACGTTCAGGCCGAGCGACTTCAGTTCCTTGGTGAGAACGTTGAAGCTCTCGGGCACGCCGGCCTCGAAATTGTCCTGCTCGCGCACGATCGCCTCGTAGACCTTGGTGCGGCCGGAGACGTCGTCCGACTTGACGGTGAGCATTTCCTGCAGCGTGTAGGCCGCGCCATAGGCCTCGAGCGCCCAGACCTCCATCTCGCCGAAGCGCTGGCCGCCGAACTGCGCCTTGCCGCCCAGCGGCTGCTGGGTGACCAGGCTGTAGGGGCCGATCGAGCGGGCATGGATCTTGTCGTCGACCATGTGGCCGAGCTTGAGCATGTACATGTAGCCCACCGTCACCTTGCGCTCGAACTGCTCGCCGGTGCGGCCGTCGCAGACGGTCATCTGTCCGGAGACGTCGAGGCCGGCCTTGGCCAGCATGTCCTCGATGTCGGTGATGCGGGCACCGTCGAACACCGGGGTCGCGATCGGCACGCCCTTGCGGATGTTGCCGCACAGCTCGCGCAGCTCGGCGTCGGACATCGAGGCGATCTGCTCGTTGTAGATCTCCTCGCCATACACGCTCTTCAGCATCGCGTGCAGGCGCTCGCGCTCGGCGACGTCACGCTGATAGGCCTCGACCGCCTCGCCGATCTGCCGGCCGAGATTGGCGCAGGCCCAGCCGAGATGGGTTTCGAGGATCTGCCCGACATTCATGCGCGAGGGCACGCCCAGCGGGTTGAGCACGACATCGACCGGCGTGCCGTCTTCAAGGAACGGCATGTCCTCGATCGGCACGACCTTGGAGACGACACCCTTGTTGCCATGGCGGCCGGCCATCTTGTCGCCCGGCTGCAGCTTGCGCTTCACCGCGATGAAGACCTTGACCATCTTCATCACGCCGGGCGGCATCTCGTCGCCGCGCTGCAGCTTCTCGACCTTGCTCTCGAAACGCTGCTGCAGCTTGTGGACCGAAGCGTCGAACTCGCGCTTCAGCGTCTCGATCTCGGCCATCACCCGATCGTCCTGGACGGTCAGGTTGCGCCAGGCGCCGCGCGGGATCTCGGCGAGCAGCTCGGTGGTGATCTCGGTGCCTGAGCGCACACCCTTGTAGCCGGAGCCGGCGACCTGGCCGAGCAGCTTCTCGCGCAGGCGGTTCAGGAAGGCGCGCTCCTGAATGGCCCGCTCGTCGTCCCGGTCCTTGGCGAGGCGCTCGATCTCGGCGCGCTCGATCGCCAGCGCGCGCTCGTCCTTGTCGACGCCGCGGCGGTTGAACACCCGCACGTCGACCACCGTGCCGTTCACGCCCGGCGGCAGCTTCAGCGAGGTGTCGCGCACATCCGACGCCTTTTCGCCGAAGATCGCGCGGAGCAGCTTTTCCTCCGGCGTCATCGGGCTCTCGCCCTTCGGCGTGACCTTGCCGACCAGGATGTCGCCGGGGTTCACCTCGGCGCCGATATAGACGATGCCAGCCTCGTCGAGATTGCGGAGCGCCTCCTCGCCGACATTCGGGATGTCGCGCGTGATCTCCTCCTGGCCGAGCTTGGTGTCGCGGGCCATGACCTCGAATTCCTCGATATGGATCGAGGTGAACATGTCCTCGCGCGCGACCCGCTCGGAAATCAGGATGGAGTCCTCGAAGTTGTAGCCGTTCCAGGGCATGAAGGCGCAGAGCACGTTGCGGCCGAGCGCGAGTTCGCCGAGCTCGGTCGACGGGCCATCGGCGATGATGTCGCCGGCGCCGACACGGTCACCCACGCGGACCAGCGGGCGCTGGTTGATGCAGGTGGACTGGTTGGAGCGCATGAACTTGCGCAGGCGGTAGATGTCGACGCCCTGGGTCGTGCCGTCCTCGCCGGTGGCGCGGACGACGATGCGGGCGCCGTCGATCTGGTCGATCACGCCGGCGCGGCGGGCGACGATGGTCGCCCCCGAGTCGCGCGCGACCGGCGCTTCCATGCCGGTGCCGACCAGCGGGGCATCGGACTTGATCAGCGGCACCGCCTGGCGCTGCATGTTCGAGCCCATCAGCGCGCGGTTGGCGTCGTCGTTCTCGAGGAACGGAATCAGCGCCGCGGCGACCGAGACGAGCTGGCGCGGCGAGACGTCGATCGCCGTGACCTCGTCGGGTTTGACCAGGCGGAAATCGCCGTTGCGGCGGACCGAGACGAGGTCTTCGGTCAGCGTGCCGTCGGCGAGCTTCGGCGCATCGGCCTGGGCGACGGTGAGGCGCTCTTCCTCCATCGCCGAGAGATACTTGTATTCGTCGAGCACCTTGCCGTCCTTCACGAGGCGGTAGGGCGTCTCGATGAAGCCGTACTTGTTCACCTTGGCGAAAGTGGCGAGCGAGTTGATCAGGCCGATATTCGGGCCTTCCGGCGTCTCGATCGGGCAGATGCGGCCGTAATGCGTCGGGTGCACGTCGCGCACCTCGAAGCCGGCGCGCTCGCGGGTGAGGCCGCCCGGACCGAGGGCCGAGAGGCGGCGCTTGTGCGTCACTTCCGAGAGCGGGTTGGTCTGGTCCATGAACTGGGAGAGCTGCGACGAGCCGAAGAACTCGCGGACCGCGGCGGCCGCCGGCTTCGCGTTGATCAGGTCGTGCGGCATCACCCCGTCGATATCGACCGAGCCCATGCGCTCGCGGATGGCGCGCTCCATGCGCAGCAGGCCGATGCGGTACTGGTTCTCCATCAGTTCGCCGACCGAGCGGACGCGGCGGTTACCCAGATTGTCGATGTCGTCGACCTGGCCGCGGCCGTCCTTCAGCTCGCACATGATCTGGATGGTGCGCAGGATGTCTTCCTTGCGCAGCACGCGCACCGTGTCCTCGCATTCAAGGCCGAGGCGCATGTTCATCTTCACCCGGCCGACGGCCGAAAGGTCGTAGCGCTCGGCATCGAAGAACAGGCCGCGGAACAGCGCCTCGGCGGTCTCCGAGGTCGGCGGCTCGCCGGGGCGGATGACGCGGTAAATGTCGATCAGCGCGTCCTCGCGGCTGGCATTCTTGTCGGCGGCGAGGGTGTTGCGGATCCAGGGCCCCTTGGCCTGGTCGATCGCGAGGGTCGGGATCTCGTCGAGCCCGGCATCCTCGAAGGTCTTGAGCTTGGCCTCGGAGATCTCCTCGCCGGCATCGGCGAAGATCTCGCCGGTGTTGGGGTCGAACAGATCCTCGGCGACGTAGCGGCCGATCAGGTCGGCGCGGCTGACCAGGACCGTGCGGGTCTTCACGGCGATCTGGCGGGCGACGCGCGCGGTCAGCTTGTCATCGGCCTTGGCAACGACCTCGCCGGTCTCGGCGTCGACCAGGTCCTCGACCAGCTTGGCGCCGCGGAACGTCTCCGGCTCGAAGGGGCGCGCCCAGGCGGTTTCGCCGTCCTTGGTCCGGGTGCGGGTGAAGGGCACCTTGCCGTAGAAATAGGTAAGGATTTCCTCGGCATCCATGCCGCGGATCTCGCCGATCTCCAGCGACTCGCCCTTCGCCTCGCGGGCGGCGCGCAGTGCCTCGGTGGCGCGGCCTTCCAGCGCATAGAGCAGCGTGGTGACCGGCAGCTTCCGCTTGCGGTCGATGCGGACATAGATGAGGTCCTTGGCGTCGAACTCGAAATCGAGCCAGGAGCCGCGATAGGGAATGACGCGGGCGGCGAAGAGATACTTGCCGGAGCTGTGGGTCTTGCCCTTGTCGTGGTCGAAGAACACGCCGGGGCTGCGGTGCATCTGGCTGACGATGACGCGCTCGGTGCCGTTCACGACGAAGGTGCCGTTGTCGGTCATCAGCGGCATGTCGCCCATGTAGACGGGCTGTTCCTTGATGTCGCGGATCGAGCGGGCGCCGGTGTCTTCATCGACGTCCCAGACGATCAGGCGCAGCACCACCTTCAGCGGGGCCGCGTAGGTCATGCCCCGCTGGATGCATTCCTCGACGTCGTATTTCGGCTCCTCGAGCTCGTAATAGACGAATTCGAGACGGCCGCGGCCGGCGAAGTCGTCGATCGGGAAAACCGACTTGAAGACTTCCTGCAGGCCGGAATTGGTGCGGGAGTCGGGCGAGACGTGCATCTGCAGGAACGCATCGTAGCTTGCGCGCTGCACGTCGATCAGATTGGGCATCGGCGTGGTTTCAGGGATACGCCCGAAGCTCTTGCGGATGCGCTTGCGATTGGTGAAGGAAACTTTGTTCAGGCCACCCGAAATCGCATTCATGCTCAGACCCCGATCTATATTCCAGTGACCGCGCCGCGGCCCGGGGCTACCATCAGCCCGGGCGTCGCCGCGTCAGCGGCGGGAAACCCCGCCAGTCATCAACCGCCGCTCCGCCCTCACCCGAGGCACGCAACGGCAAACGGGCGGAGCGCCAGGGGGCGCCCCGCCAGTTTCAGTCCTGTCGCGCCGCCGGCCCGAAGGCCGTGCGGCGCGGGGTAACATCACTCGATGCCGACAGATGCGCCCTGCTCTTCCAGAACCTTCTTGATCTTCTCGGCCTCGTCCTTGTTCACGCCTTCCTTCACGGTCTTCGGCGCGCCCTCGACCAGATCCTTGGCCTCCTTCAGGCCGAGACCGGTGATCGTGCGGATTTCCTTGATCACGTTGATCTTCTTGTCGCCAGAGGACTTGAGGATCACGTTGAATTCGGTCTTCTCCTCGACCGGCGCGGCGGCAGCGCCACCGCCGGCGGGTGCAGCCGCCGCGACCGCGACCGGAGCCGCAGCCGAAACGCCCCACTTCTCCTCGAGCAGCTTGGAAAGCTCCGCCGCTTCGAGAACCGTCAGGCTCGAAAGCTGTTCAACCAGATTTGCCAGATCAGCCATTGTTCAATTCCTTAGAATAGTCGTTCAGTTGGTTCCATGCAAGCCGGGAGTGCCGGCCCGCCTCATGTCGTATCAGGCCGCGTCGGCCTCATCCGCCCTGGCATAGGCCGCAAAGACCCGCGCGAGCTGGCCGGCCGGCGCCTGCAGCACGCCCGCCACCTTCGTCGCCGGCGCCTGGATGAGACCCAGGAGCTTGGCGCGGAGCTGATCGAGCGACGGCAGTTCGGCGAGCGCCTTGACGCCGGATGCATCGAGCATCTGCGTCCCCAGCGCGCCGCCGACCAGCACGAACTTCTCGTTGGTCTTGGCGAACTCGACGGCCACCTTCGCCACCGCCACCGGGTCCTGCGACCACGCAAGCGCGGTCGGCCCCTTCAGCATCGGCTTCAGTCCGTCGAATCGGGTCCCTTCCAGAGCGAGGTGAGCCAGACGGTTCTTCGCCACCTTGTACTGCGCGCCCGCTTCCCGCATCTTCACGCGCAGCGCCGTGACATCGGCCACGGTCAGACCGTCATTACGGCTGACCACGACCATCGACGTCTCGGCGAACACCGCGGCGAGTTGGTCCACGAATTCACGCTTCTGTGCGCGATCCACGTCGATCTCCACTCGTCAGGCGGGGTGCGTTTGGACCGCATCCCGCCGGGTTGCCCAAGCGGCCGGGACCATCCCGGCCGCCGTTCGCCTGTCCTCAGATCGGAACCATCGGAACGAAACGCTCCGATCCCCGTCTCCGGTGTGCGGGAGAACTCCCTTCAAGGCTTGCGCCACATACCGTCTTGGACAGGTCCGGAACCGCCGGCGTGAACCGGCCGATCCCGTCATGGCCGGGGCCGAGGCCCCGGCGCATCTCGTCAAGCTGTCAGGCTGCTGACATCCACCCGCACGCCGGGCCCCATCGTCGACGACAGGGCGGCCTTCTGCAGATAGGTGCCCTTCGCACCCGTCGGCTTGGCCTTCTGGATCGCGTCGACCAGAGCCTTGGCGTTCTCGATCAGCTTTTCGGCCTCGAAGCTCGCCTTGCCGATACCGGCATGGATGATGCCCGCCTTCTCGGCACGGAACTCGACCTGGCCGGACTTGGCCGCGGTGATCGCGCCCTTCACGTCCATCGTCACGGTGCCGAGCTTGGGGTTCGGCATCAGGCCACGCGGGCCGAGGATCTTGCCGAGCCGGCCGACCAGGGCCATCATGTCAGGCGTCGCGATGCAGCGGTCGAATTCGATCGTGCCGTTCTGCACCAGTTCGGCGAGGTCTTCCGCGCCCACCACGTCGGCACCGGCGGCCTTCGCCTCTTCGGCCTTCGGGCCGCGGGCGAACACGCCGACGCGCAGCGTCTTGCCGGTGCCGTTCGGCAGGGAGATCAGGCCACGGACCATCTGGTCGGCGTGACGCGGATCGATGCCGAGGTTGAGCGAGAGCTCGACGGTTTCGTCGAACTTCGCGGTGGCATTGGATTTCACCAGCGCCATCGCCTCCACCACCGGGTAGAGCTTCGCGCGATCGACGGCGGACTGGGCCTTCGCGAGCCGCTTGTTCTTTGCCATGATCAGCCCTCCACCACCGAAAGGCCCATCGAGCGGGCCGAACCGACCAGCATGCGCACCGCGCCGTCGACGTCGTTCGCGTTCATGTGCACCATCTTGGTCTGGGCGATCTCGCGCAGCTGGCTCATCGTCACCTTGCCGACGGTGGCGCCCTTGCCGGTCGCGGTCGAACCCTTCTGGATGCCCGCGGCCTTCTTGAGGAAATAGGTGTTCGGCGGCGTCTTGGTGATGAAGCTGAAGGTGCGGTCGGCATAGGCGGTGATCACCACCGGCACCGGCATGCCCACTTCCATCCCCTGCGTGGCCGCGTTGAAATCCTTGCAGAACTGCATGATGTTGAGGCCGCGCTGGCCGAGCGCGGGGCCGACGGGCGGCGACGGATTCGCCTTGCCCGCAGGAATCTGCAGCTTGATATAGCCGACGACTTTCTTCGCCATGAGGCGCACTCCTGATCCGAAGGCGTGCCGCCGGGCGAGCCCGGAACACGCCAATGGACCGCGGTTCCAACGGCCCAGCCACCCGTGGCCGAGCCTCCCGCGTTCCGATTGAGAGGCGCGCTATACAGGGCGGCGGCGCGTCTGTCGAGTCGGGAAGCGCGCCTCGGGCCGGCGTCAACGCCAGCGGGCGCCGGCCCGTGCGGTGCGGTTCAGAACCGGTAGCCGATGCCGGCGCCGACAATCGTCGGGTTGATCGCGGCATGCGCGACGATCGTGCCATGGCCGACGCTCGCCCGCGTGCCGGCGAAGATCTGCTTGACCACGAAGTTCGCATACCAGCGTCCCTGCACGTGCCAGTCGAACCCGGCCTCGATCGCCGGGCCGATGCCCGTGCGGTAGGTTACCGAGTCGAGCCCGAGGGACTTGAGGTCGGAGGCGGTGCTCTGGCCGTAATAGAACAGGACCGACAGGCCGGCACCGACATAGGGGACGAAATCCCCCATGCCGCCGAAATGGTATTGCAGGGTGACGGTGGGCGGCAGCACCCAGACGCTGCCCACCTTCACCGTGCCGAGCGCCGAGCCGGTGACCTCGACATTGTGGCGCGAGGTGCCGGCGATCGCCTCCACCGCGATGTGGGGCGTGAAGAAATAGGAGAGGTCGATCTCGGGAATCGCGGTGTCCGACGCCTTCACATGACCGCCGATGACCGATACGTCGCTCGATGAATTGCGCGGCAGGACGCCATCCGCCCGCAGGCGGACGAGGATGTCGCCGGCGTGAAAGCCGGTCGGGCCAGTCACCTGTGCGGCGGCCGGCAGCGCCGAGGCGAGGAGCAACGCAGCGACGCCGGCAGCCGTCATGCAAGCCTTCATGATGGTCGGATCCTTCTCGAAGTGCCGGCGCACGGCGCGCCGGGCATGGCACCATGTTGCTGCACCGCAACAAGCCGAGCCTTGATCGGGATCAAGGACAAGTTGCGCCATTGGCCGGCACGGGGCTGCATGACGGGGCGGAACGCCCCATATGGGCGGCGGATCAACTGACGGAGAGACGCATGAAGACAAGGAAACTCGGATCACTCACGGTTTCCGCCCTGGGCCTCGGCTGCATGGGCATGTCGGATTTCTATGGCGGACGCGACGAGGCGGAAGCGCGTGCGACGTTGGAGCGCGCGCTGGAACGCGGCATCACCTTCTTCGATTCCGCCGACATGTACGGCTTTGGCGACAACGAGCGCCTGCTGTCGGATTTCGTGAAGGCGAACCGGAGCAGGATCGTACTCGCGACCAAGTTCGGCAATGAATTCACCGAGGACCGGCAGCGGGTCGGCATCAACGGGCGGCCCGACTATGTGCGCCGCGCCTGCGACGCCTCGCTGAAGCGGCTCGGGATCGACACGATCGATCTCTACTATCAGCATCGCGTCGATCCGAACGTGCCGATCGAGGAGACGGTGGGCGCGATGGCGGACCTCGTGAAGGCCGGCAAGGTGCGGCATCTCGGCCTGTCCGAGGCGGCGCCGGCCACGATCCGCCGGGCGCACAAGGTCCATCCGATCACCGCGCTGCAGACCGAGTATTCGCTCTGGTCGCGCGAGCCGGAGGGCGAGATTCTCGCCACCGTGCGCGAGCTCGGAATCGGCTTCGTGCCCTATTCGCCGCTCGGCCGCGGCTTCCTGACCGGGGCGATCGCAAGGCCCGAGGATCTCGCCGCCGATGACTGGCGGCGCCACGCCCCACGCTTCCAGGGCGAGAATTTCGCGAAGAATCTCGAACTGGTCGGGAAGGTGAAGGCGCTTGCGGCGGAGAAGAAGTGCACCGCCGGGCAACTCGCGCTGGCCTGGGTGCTGGCGCAGGGCGAGGACATCGTGCCGATTCCGGGCACCAAGCGGCGGGCCTATCTCGACGAGAATATCGGCGCGCTCGACGTGACGCTGACGCCGGAAGACCTCGCCGCGATCGAGCGGATCATGCCGGCGGATGCGGTGGCGGGAACGCGCTATCCGGAAGCGGGGCTGAAGGCGGTCAATCGCTGATGTTCCGTTCCCTCCCCGGCTGAAACGCGAATGGCGGGCGGCCTTGCGGCGCCCGCCATTTTTTCGGACGGCAACGGCGGCGCTATTCGCCGAGGACGGCAAAGATCCGCTTGCGGACCTCGATCGGGCCGAGCGCTTCCATCACCGCGTCGATCGGCGGGCTGACGGTGCTGCCGGTCAGCGCCGCGCGGAGCGGCTGGGCAATGGCGCCGAGCTTTTTCTCCTCGCGCTCGGCATAGGCCTTCATCGCCTCGTGCAGCGCCGCCTTCGAGAAATCGGTCTTGTCGAAATCGAGCAGCAGGGCGGCGAGGTCGTCGCGCGCCGCCTCGGTGAGCAGGGCTTCGGCCTTCTCGGTCATCGGCAGCGGCGCCTCACGAACGACGAACAGGGCGGATTCCGCCAGTTCGGCCAGGGTGCGGGCGCGGTCCTTCAGCCCCGGCATCAGCATCGCGATGCGGCCCGCCGCCTCGGTACTCACCGGAAAGCCGTGATCGCGTTCGAGCCGGGCGACGACATCGGCGGCAAGGCGTTCGTCCTCGGCGGCGCGGAGGAAGACGGCGTTGACGTGGAGCAGCTTGGCATAGTCCATCCGGCTCGCGGCGCGGCCGACGCCATCGAGGTCGAACAGCGCGACCTGCTCCTCGCGGGGCAGGATCTCGGCATCGCCATGGCCCCAGCCGAGGCGGAGCAGGTAGTTGCAGAGCGCCTCGGGCAGATAGCCCTCGTCGCGGAACTGCAGGACCGAGACGGCGCCGTGACGCTTCGAGAGTTTCGCACCGTCCGCGCCGTGGATCAGGGGGATATGGGCGAAATTCGGCCGCGCCCAGCCCATCGCGTCGTAGATCTGGGCCTGGCGGAACGTGTTGGTCAGATGGTCGTCGCCGCGGATGACATGGGTGATGCCCATGTCGTGGTCATCCACCACGACGGCGTGCAGATAGGTCGGCGTGCCGTCGGAGCGCAGCAGGATCATGTCGTCCAGCTCGGCGTTCTTCACCCGCACCTCGCCCTGGACGAGATCGTGGATCACGGTCTCGCCCTCGCGCGGGGCGCGCAGGCGGATGACCGGATCGACGCCGGCCGGCGCTTCGGCCGGATCGCGGTCGCGCCAGCGCCCGTCATAGCGGAACGGTTTTTTGCTCCGCTCGGCCTCGGCGCGCATCTCGGCAAGCTCCTCGCGGGAGCAGTAGCAGCGATAGGCCTGGCCGGCGGCGAGCATCTGCTCGGCCACCTCGCGATGGCGGGCATAGCGGGTCGACTGGTAGACCGGCGGTTCGTCGGGCTTCAGGTCGAGCCAGTCGAGCGCGTCGAGGATGACCTTCGTTGCCTCGGGCGTGCTGCGCTCGCGATCGGTATCCTCGACGCGGAGCAGGAACTGGCCGCCGTGATGGCGGGCGAAGAGATAGTTGAACAGGGCGGTGCGGGCGCCGCCGATATGGAGCATGCCGGTGGGCGACGGCGCGAAACGGACGCGGATTGTCATGATCCCGGCGCTATCACGAAACGGCGCGGGGATGAACCCTTACCAGCGGAACCCGCCGATGATGGCGCGCGGATCGAGCCCGGCGGCCGCGCAATCGGCCCGCGCCTCGGCCGGCGTGGCGACGTGGATGCCGGACAGCACGAGCACCGAGGCGATGCCGGCCGCCTTCGCGCCGGCGATGTCGGTGCGCAGCGAATCTCCGAACGCGATGGTCCGGCCAGGTTCGGTGCCGAGCAGGTCGAGGGTCGGGCGATAGACGGCGGGATCGGGCTTGCCCCGCCAGATCACCCGCCCGCCCCAGGCGGCGTAGCGCTGGGCGAGCGTGCCGGCACAGATGATGCGGCGCCCGTCGCGAATCACCTCCAGGTCCGGGTTGGCGCAGACCATCGGCAACCCGGCCCCGAGGGCCTCACGCAGCAACGGATCGAAGGCGGCGGGATCGTCGGGCGGCGCGAGATCGTCCGGGCCGGTGTTGAGCAGGAAATCGGCGGCGCCGGGGCGGTCGGCCTCGGCGAGGCCGAGATCATCGAACAGGTTGCGGTCACGCGGCGGGCCGAGATGGAACAGACGGTCGCCCAGGGCCGCGAAATCGGGCTCGGTGCGTGAGACCAGCGCGGCGCGGACGGCTTCGCCGCTGGTCATGATGCCGTCGTATAGCTCGGGGCCGATGTCCATCGCGGCCAGGGCGGCGGCGACCGGCGCGGTGCGGCGGGGCGCGTTGGAGAGGAAGACGACGCGCTTGCCGGCCTCGCGCAGGTGGCGCAGGCAGGCGGGAACGCCGGGATAGGGGCGCACGCCGTCATGCACCACGCCCCAGAGATCGACGATGAAGCCGTCGTGATCATGGGCGAGGGTTTCGACGCTCATCGTATCGGCGGTCATGGAGCGACCTCCGCGAGGCGGTCGGCATCGCGGCCGACGAGCTCGGCGAGGGTGGCGGCGCCGTACTGGTCGAGCAGGGCGGACAGGCCGGCGGCGAGGCGGGGCAGCAATGACGGCCCCTGATAGACGAAGGCGGTATAGACCTGCACGAGGCTGGCGCCGGCGCGGAACTTGGCGAGGGCCTGTTCCGGCGTCGCCACGCCGCCGACGCCGATCAGCAGAAGCCGGTCGCCGGCGAGCAGGCGGACGCGGGCGAGCATGCGCGTCGACCGGTTGAACAGCGGCGCGCCGGACAGGCCGCCGGCCTCGCCGCGCGCCGCGCCGCGCAGGCTCTCGGGCCGGGCGAGCGTGGTGTTGCTGACGATCAGCCCGGCCACCGCGCGGCCGATCGCCATGTCGACCAGCTCGGGCAGCGCCGCCTCGTCGAGATCGGGGGCCAGCTTGACGAAGAGCGGCGGCGCGTTGGGCACGGCGGCGCGGATCGCGTCGAGGATCGCGGCCAGACGGTCGGCGGCCTGCAGGTCGCGCAGGCCAGGCGTGTTCGGCGAAGAGACGTTGATCGCGACGTAGTCGGCATGCGGGGCGACCGCGGCGACCAGGGCGGGGTAGTCGGCCAGCGGATCGGCGCCCTCCTTGTTGATGCCGAGATTGGCGCCGAGCGCCGTGAGCGCGCGGTCAGCCCTGGCAAGGCGGGCAGCGAAACCCTCGATTCCGAGATTGTTGAAGCCCATGCGGTTGATCAGCGCGCCGTCATCCTCGAGGCGGAACAGGCGGGGCTTCGGATTGCCCGGCTGCGGCCGGCGGGTGACGGTGCCGGCCTCGACGAAGCCGAAGCCGAGGCGGGACAGGCCGGCGAGGGCGGCGGCGTTCTTGTCGAACCCGGCGGCGAGGCCGATCGGCAGGGCGATGGTCCGTCCGAAGGCCGGCATGGCGAGGCGCGGATCGGCGGGAACACGCTGCCTTCCGGCGAGGCCGAGGCGCAGCGCCGCAATGGCGGCGTTGTGCGCCGTCTCCGGTTCGAGAAGGCGCAGCGCGGCCGTCGCCAGATCAGCGACGGGCATTACTTCGCGAAGACCACGATCTCGGGTGTTGCGGGCGGCGGTACCGCGTGCAGCGGCGCCGAGGCGCCGAGCGAGACGTGATCGGGCGCGACACCGTCGGCGACGATGGCATCCGCGACCTGGGCCGCGCGCGGCGCGAGGCGCGCCATCGCCATTTCGGCGGCGGCGGGACCGCCCGCCGTCGGGCCGGTGACATAGACGCGGAAGCGCGCCTTGGGATTGATCTTCAACGCGGCATCCACCGCGTATTTCACCGATGGCGACCAGATTTCCGTGGATTCGGGGATGGTGACCAGCGGCAGGCGGCCGTTGAAGCTGGTGAGGGCCGCAACGTCGACCAGCGACGGCGCCCCGGCATAGGGTCCGGGCGTTCTTCGGCCGGGCACGGCACAGCCGGCGAGAATCGCGGGGAGGAGAACAAGGGTGAGGGTCGAGCGGCGCATGATCGGCCTTTACTGAAGCTTGGCCCCGGCGGCAATGGCAGGAGAATTAACGAAAATCCAGATCGCGCGGCACGGCGTCCGGATGGCCGGGCCCGGTGCCGCCGGGGTGCAATACAGCCCGCGCGCGGCACCGGGCAATCCGGCCTTTCCGGTCATGCCGGGCGCGAATCAGCCGCCGGTCGTCTTCTGCGTCTGCTCGCCAAGCCCGGCGATGCCGAGGCGCACGGTCTGGCCGGGCCGCAGGAAGACCGGCTCAGGCTTGATGCCCATGCCGACGCCGGGCGGTGTGCCGGTGGCGATGATGTCACCGGGTTCGAGCCGGATGAAGCGGCTGACATAGGAGACCAGCGTCTTCACGCCGAAGATCATCGTCCGCGTGTTGCCGTTCTGCATCCGCTTGCCGTCGACCTCGCACCAGAGATCGAGAGCCTGCGGATCGGGCACCTCGTCGCGGGTGACGAGGAAGGGGCCGGTCGGGCCGAAGCTCGGGCAGCCCTTGCCCTTGTCCCACGTGCCGCCGCGGCGGATCTGGTATTCGCGTTCGCTGACATCGTTGACCACGCAGTAGCCGGCGACGTGATCGAGCGCCGCGTCCTCGGCGATATGGGAGCCGCCGGTGCCGATGATCACGCCGAGTTCGACCTCCCAGTCCGTCTCCTTCGAGCCGGGCGGGATCACGATATCGTCGTTCGGGCCCGAATACGCGCTGCCGGCCTTGAGGAAGATGATCGGCTCCTCCGGCACCTTGAGCCCGGATTCGGCCGCATGGTCGGCATAGTTGAGGCCGATGCAGATGAAATTGACCGGCCGGGGAACCGGCGCGCCGATCCGCGTGCCGGCGGGCACCAGCGGCAGCGTCGCGGCGTCGAGCGCGGCGAGGCGCGCAAGCCCGGCATCGGAGAGAACGGTGGCGTCGATTTCGGCAATGACGCCGGAGAGGTCGCGCAGCGCGCCGGAGGCATCGACAATTCCCGGACGTTCGGCGCCGCTGGCGCCATGCCTGAACAGTTTCATATATTTAAACTCCCATTATAGTCGAGCACCGCTTTTAGGCCCGGCGGCGGCGCGGGCCAAGGGGCGGCGAAACGACGGTGATGTGTTCAGGATAATCGACAGACTGTCACGAAACGGCACATCAACCGCCAGGCTTGCGCGTGTTCCGATTAAAATAATAAGCTGACGATATTTCCTTTCTGCGAGGACCGTTCCATGAACCAGCCCGCTTCGCGCTCGAACGAGCCGCTGATCCATCACTGGATGCCCTTCACCGCCAACAAGCAGTTCCATGATGCGCCGCGCATCATCGCCCGCGCCGAGGGGGTGCATTACTGGAATACGGCGGGCGAGAAGCTGCTGGACTCGGTCTCCGGCCTCTACACCACGCCGGCCGGACACGGGCGGCGCGAGATCCGCGACGCGGTGGCGCGGCAGCTCGAGGAGCTGGATTACGCGCCGGCCTTCCAGTTCGGCGTGCCCGGCTCGTTCCGGCTGGCCACCGAACTGGCGCAGATGCTGCCCGCCGGGCTGAACCGCGTGTTCTTCGCCGGCTCGGGATCGGAAGCGGTCGAATCCGCGCTCAAGGTCGCGATCCAGTATCACCGCGTGCGCGGCCAGGGGCAGCGGCAGCGGATCATCGGCCGGGCGCGCGGCTATCACGGGGTCAATTTCGGCGGCTGGTCGGTCGGCGGCATGGTGAAGAACCGCGAGGCATTCGGCCTCGGCCTGCCGGGCGTCGCGCATATGCGGCACACGCACATCCCCGAGAACCGCTTCCAGATGGGCCAGGGCGAGCATGGCGGCGTCGATCTCGCCGACGATCTGCAGCGCATGATCGATCTCTATGGCGCCGACACCATCGCCGCCTGCATCGTCGAGCCGATCGCGGGATCGACGGGCGTGCTGGTGCCGCCGAAGGGCTATCTGGAGCGGCTGCGCGAGATCTGCACGAAGCACGGCATCCTGCTGATCTTCGACGAGGTGATCTGCGGCTTCGGCCGCACCGGCGCGCCCTTCGCGGCGGATGCGTTCGGCGTGGTGCCGGACATGCTGACCATGGCCAAGGCGATCACCAACGGCAACATCCCGATGGCCGCCGTCGCCGTGCGGGAGGACGTGCAGCAGGCGATTCTCGATGCCGCCGGGCCGGAGGCGGTGGAGTTCTTCCACGGCTACACCTATTCGGCGCATCCGGTGGCCTGCGCCGCCGCGCTGGCGACGCTGAAGATTTTCCGCGAGGATGACCTGTTCGCGCGCGGCGCGGCGCTGGCGCCGAAATTCCTCGAACGCATCGCGGCACTGCGCGACGTCCCGATCGTCATCGACACCCGCGGTTTCGGCCTGCTCGGCGCGGTCGATCTCGCGCCCGAGGGCGGGCCGGGCAAGCGTGGCTTCGCCGTGCTGCGCCGCGCCTTCGAACAGGGGCTGGTGCTGCGGGTTGCCGGCGATACGGTGATCTTCGCCCCGCTCTTCATCACCACCGACGACCAGCTCGACGAGATGTTCGACAAGCTGCGCAAGGTGCTGGCCACCGTCTGAACCGGCGGCCAGACAGGACACAGAGACAGGATCATAGATGTACAAGGACGTTTTGCTGCATATCGGCGGGGCATGGACGAAATCCGCCTCGGGCCGCACGCTCGACGTGATCAACCCGGCGACCGAGGAGGTGATCGGCACCGCCGCCCATGCGGGGCGCGAGGATCTCGACGCCGCGATCGCAGCGGCGGAGGCTGGCTATGCGACCTGGCGGGCGACGCCGGCATTCCAGCGCGCGGCGCTGCTGCGCAAGGCCGCCGAGCTGATCCGGGCGCGGATTCCCGAGATCGCCACGATCATGACGATGGAACAGGGCAAGCCGCTGGCCGAGGCGAAGGGTGAAACCACGGTCGCCGCCGACGTGATCGACTGGTTCGCCGAAGAGGCGAAGCGCACCTATGGCCGGGTGATCCCGGCGCGGGCGGCGGGCGTCTACCAGCTCGTGGTCAAGGAGCCGGTCGGCATCGTCGCCGCCTTCACGCCGTGGAACTTCCCGATCAACCAGGCGGTGCGCAAGGTCTCCGCCGCGCTGGCCGCCGGCTGCGCGGTGATCCTGAAGGGGCCGGAGGAAACGCCGGGCGCCTGCGCCGAGCTGGTGCGCGCCTTCGCCGATGCCGGGCTGCCGCCGGGCGTGCTCAACCTCGTCTACGGCGTGCCGGCCGAGATTTCCGAATATCTGATCCCGCACCGCGCAGTGCGGAAGATTTCCTTCACCGGCTCGACCGCGGTGGGCAAGCATCTCGCCGCCCTCGCCGGGGCGCACATGAAGCGGGCGACGATGGAACTCGGCGGCCACGCGCCGGCGATCGTCTTCGAGGACGCCGATCTCGACGCGGCGGCGAAGATCCTCGCCGCCAACAAGTTCCGCAATGCCGGCCAGGTCTGCGTCGCGCCGACGCGCTTCCTCGTGCAGGAGAGCGTCTATGACGGGTTCATGGAGCGCTTCCTCGGCGCGGTCCGGAAAATCAAGGTCGGCAACGGGCTCGAGGAGGGCACGACGATGGGGCCGCTCGCCAACGAGCGCCGCATCCCGGCGATCGAGGGCTTCATCGCCGACGCGACGAAGCACGGCGCGAAGGTGGCCGAAGGCGGCGAGCGGATCGGCAACAAGGGATATTTCTTCCAGCCCACCGTGCTGACCGACATTCCGACCACGGCGCGGGTGATGAACGAGGAACCGTTCGGCCCGCTCGCGCTGGTCAACCGTTTCTCGACCTTCGAGGACGCGGTGACCGAGGCCAACCGGCTGGAATACGGCCTCGCCGCCTACGCCTATTCGCGGTCGGCCAGAACGGTGACGGCGCTGGGCGACCGCATCGAATCGGGGATGATCTCGATCAACCATCACGGAATCGCCCTGCCCGAGACGCCGTTCGGCGGCATGAAGGACAGCGGCTATGGCTGGGAAGGCGGCGCCGAGGCGATCGAGGCCTACCTCGCCACCAAGTTCGTGACCCAGGCGTCGTAAGACGCCGAAGCGCCCGGGGCGCTCAGCCGAGTTTCGGCGTGAGCGCCTCGGACTCCATCGCATTGGCGAGTTCGATCAGGGTGGAGCGGCCGAACAGCCGCAGCAGCGAGAATTTCCGCTTCGGGCCAAGAAAGACCGGCTTCGCGCGCGGGCCGCAGCGCCCGGTGATCAGGCCGCGCACATCGCCGAATCCGTCGATCAGACCGCGTGCCTTCGCCGCGCTACCCAGCATGTAGGAGCCGTCGAACACCGTGTCGTCGCCTTTCAGGGCGGCGCCGCGGCGCTCCCGCACCCACGCCTTGAAGGCGTCGTGAATGTCGTCGAGCAGCGCCTGGTTGAATGCGGCGTCCCCCGGCCGTTCGGGCGAGAACGGATCGTTGCGCAGCTTGTTGGCGCCGGCGGTGACGACGCGGCGCTCGATCCCGAAGCGGCGGATCAGGTCATGCAGGCCGAAACCGCCGCCGACCACCCCGATCGAGCCGACGATCGACATCGGATTGGCGAAGATCTCATCGCCGGCGCAGGCGATCCAGTAGCCGCCGGAAGCGCCGACATCGCCGATCACGGCGAGAACGCGCACGCCCGTCTCCTCGGCCTTGCGGCGGATATGCCGGCCGATCAGGTCGGATTGCACCGGCGAGCCGCCGGGGCTCTCGATCGCGAGGATCAGCA
>Ga0315298_1002826_pt1 | contig 28529 bp, 20 predicted proteins | sample WHS_1_MG_FD_203077 | JGI IMG/M metagenome (GOLD analysis project Ga0315298, IMG submission 203077) | Extremophilic microbial mat communities from Washburn Hot Springs, YNP, Wyoming, USA - WHS_1_MG | ecosystem: Environmental > Aquatic > Thermal springs > Hot (42-90C) | place: USA: Wyoming... | reverse complement strand
ACCTGGGGGAATTTTGCTACCGGTTCAACCGCCGCTTCTGGGAACCGCAAATGTTCAACCGGATGCTTCATGCTTGCGTCAACTCGGCAGCCATTACCTTTTCAGAGCTAAAGGCATAATCGTAAAAATTTTTATGTGGAACGCCAGATGTTACGTAGCAGCAGCTTACACGGTCATCATGGATTGGTTGAACCAGCCAGAAGGAGATTGGCCTGAGTATTTGCGCGACTTGGAGAGAAAAGCGAAAAGTAGTAATCCCAGGTCGGGAAAAAGTAAAGTAATTGAAATGGTCATGTTAAGTTTTTATAAGAAATTTAATAAACAACGCAGATTTTTAGGATTTAAAAAATATAACGAAAGAAAAGACTTTAGGAAAGTATATCTACTTCCAGAATTTTGCGAACGAGCAGAAAATATTTTTAATGATAGAAAATCTTTGGGAGAGATGTTGACTATCGATGAATTGTATAGCTTAATGATTTAAGCTAGTAAGTTTTTCCTACTTTCTAAAAAAGGCCGCTGAAGGCCTTTTTTTATTTTTAAACAAAAAGGGAGTGCGAATCTGCATTTTTGCAAATCACATATGCAATTTATTTTCTCACAATTGCAATTTGGCGATGTCTTCTTATTAATTCTTTTCATTTTAATTTTCCCATCAAATTGATAAGATTGTAAAAGGAGTTTAACTTGGTAAAACAAAATTGTTGTGACAAAAGGAGCAACCACCATGAAACAACTCATTAGCATTGACAAGGCGGCTGAGCTATTAGGGGTTTCTCCCTTTACAGTCCGGATGGAGATTTACAGGAGACGTCTTGCCTGTATTCGGGTAGGCCGCCGGACTTTAATCCACCCGGATGACCTTGAGGCATATCTTGAAACCCGCCGCACTCCGGCCAAAGTCTCAGTGGTGGAAAAATGAATAACTTGCATCCTTCTCATCTGGCGGACTTGAGGCGCTCGGGGCTTGCGGAGGAAACCATCCGGGCCGCGGGGATTTACACCGTCCGGCCCGGCGATATTGGGAAAAAGCTCAAGGGCAATGACACCGGAATCGTTTCTTTGCTGGCTTTTCCCTACCCCGGCTGCGACGGCTTCGAACGGTATCGTTGCTATTACGAGGACGGCCACTCCGGCCCCAAATATCGACAGCCGGCAGGCACCAGCAATCGCCTCTATTGCCCCCCGGGGGTGGATTTGGCCGGGGCCACCCGGCTTATCATCACGGAAGGGGAGAAGAAAGCCCTCAAGCTGAGGCAGGAAGGCTTCCCGGCGGTGGGCCTGGGGGGAGTATGGGGCTGGGTGCAAAAAGGCGACGGCTACCGGCGACCTGGGGAGAATACGCCGATAGCCGACTTGGAAAAGGTGAATTGGAAGCGTGTTGTAAAAATTGTATTTGATTCGGACGGCCATGGCAACCAAAATGTGCGTCTGGCCGCTTTTCGCCTGGCCCGGGAGCTCTGCCGCCGGGGGGCCACCGTGTCCATCCTTTTCATTCCACCTGGACCCGGTGGGGAAAAGAGAGGCGCCGACGATTTTTTGGTGGCCCACGGGCCGGAGGCTTTCAAGGGGCTGCTGGCCCAGGTCTGGCCCTTCTCCCCGTCTTGGAGCGAGGTGGAGGCAGAAGTTGCCTGGCAGACAAGGGACCTGAGCCCCCAGACGCCTTTGCCAGAGAAACTAAAGCGCTTGGCGGTCCTAGTCCCCACCCTGGCGCGCCTCTCCCATTTGGAGCAATTGGCCATTTTGGAGGACCTACGGGTGCGCCTGAAACTCCGGGCGTCGGACCTGGCAGACCTCAAGGCTGACATAAAGGCAGCTCGGAAAGCCAGAGAAGCCAAAGAGGTCCAGGCAAAGGCTCGGTGCGCCACCCCGGCCCCGGACCCCGATGCCACCCCCGACCTTGAGGCCCTGCGGCAGGCTGTCGCTCCCCTGTTAATGCGCCCCTCCATCCTGGAGCATGTTTTGCAAACCTTGGAGGTTCTGGGTTTGGTGGGCCAGAAGAGGGAGGCGGCCCTTCTTTACTTGGCGTTTACTTCCAGAACTTACGAATCTCCCGTCAACGTGGTGGTTAAGGGTGCATCCGCTGGGGGAAAGTCCTTCCTGGTCTCCACTGTTTTACAGCTGTTTCCGAAAACTGCCTACTATGAGCTGTCGGCCATGAGTGAGCGCGCCTTGGCTTACTCCCACGAACCCCTGGCGCACCGCTTCCTGGTGCTGTATGAAGCAGCGGGTCTTGGCAGTGACTTTGCCCAATATCTGATGCGTAGTCTGCTGTCGGAGGGTAGGGTTCGTTACGAGACGGTGGAAAAAGGAGCGGACGGCAAGCTGGCTCCACGGCTGATTGAGCGGGAAGGACCCACCGGACTGATCACCACCACCACCGCCATTTCCCTCCACCCTGAAAATGAGACCAGGTATCTGAGTCTGGAGGCGGATGATAGCAGTAGGCAGACGGCGACGGTGTTGTGCCGCCAGGCCCAGGAAGCGGCATGTCAGACAGGGAGCGCAGAAGCAGATTTGGCTTCCCTGCACGCTCTTCAGAGCTTGCTGGACCAGGAGAAACCGAAGGTAGTGGTCCCCTTCGCCATTGCCCTGGCGGAGGGATGCGATACCAAGGCCCTGCGCCTGCGGCGGGATTTCCCCCACCTTCTCACCTTGATCAAGGCTCACGCCGCCCTCCACGCCCACCGGCGACCCCGGGATGAGCACGGCCGGGTGGTGGCGGCCCCGGAAGATTATGAAGCCGTCTACCCCCTGGTGGCCGACGTTATCGCTTATGGCGCCGGGTGGAAGGTGGACCCCCGGCTCCGGGAAGTGGTGGAGGCAGTAGACAACCAAGCAAAAGAGGATGGCGTCACGGTGCGGCAGATTGCTCAGAAAACCGGCTTTGCAGAAGCGACCGCTTGGCGCCTGGTGCGCAAGGCTATCCGGGCCGGGTATCTCATTAACCAGGAGACCAGACGCGGGGCCCCGGCCCGACTGGTAAAGGGGGATCCCATCCCGCCTGACGGGGTGGTAATTCCTCCTCCCGAAGAGGTCATCAAAAAATTTCAGTCCACCTCCCCTGAAAAAGTGAAAACGGTGAAAACGGTTACGCAAGATGCTGAAATTACTGATGATAGCGTTTTCAACCCCAATGAAAACAGGGTGAAAACGTCAAAAAAGGTGGAGGGGAAGTTTTCAAGCGTCGGTGTAGGTTTTCATGAGGTTTTCACCACCCATGAAAACGATAACACATTGGATTCGTTTATAAATGATGATAGTTTTCAGGTTTTCACCGATTCCAAAAGGGGGGAAGATAGGCCTCTAAATGAGGCGGATGAGGATGCCCCGGAGGTCTTCGAAATATGAAAATACAACAAGCGCTGGGAAGGCTGATGAGGCTTGGTTACATCCCCCAGGTGGAGGGGGAGAAAGTGCGATTCATCCTCCGGGCGGGGGCCTGCCCGGACCCAGCGGAGGTGGCCCGTCTTGTCGAGGCCCTCAGGCGCCACAAGGCCGAGGTCTTGGCCCTGCTCCAGACCCAGGCCCCTGGGGTGCGCGGTCGGGACTGTGAGCACGCCCAGGTGAGGCGGGGTTTTGCCTTCTGCCAAGGCCCTATCTCTTGGAACGGGATCCCGGGCCAGAACCCGGACCAGACCCACCCCTGCCTAAGCTTTACCCCTCGGGTTGACCCCGTCCCGGAGGCAGAGCCTATCCCTTCCTGCAACGCCTGCCCCTGGTGCCTGGACAACCCCTGGACCCACTATCCCGACCTGCCCAAGTGGTGCGGCTATTGGTGGAACCACCTGGTGGCCGACAATCCGCAATGCCGGAACCGGCGGGAAGGGCGGGTGCCAGACCCTAAGGCGGGGGATTCTCGAGCCAGTTCGCCGAACAATGACTCTATGAGAAGCCACACGAGAGATAACCCGGAAGAAAGCGAGGGTTTACCCTTCACCTGCTTTGAGTGCGTTCACTTTGACCCGGCTCATCCCAGTCCCAACCCCACCCAGGCCTGGGGGGAATGCCGCAGGCTGGGGAAGGGCAGGTATGGGGTGGCCCGGGCCTGTGATGGTTTCCAGAAAGCTAGACAGCAAGACCACCCGTCCACCACAGCATTTTCCAGAGGGAGATGTAATGACTGACCTAAGACAGCCAGCGGCATCCATGGCTTTGCCAGAGGCTGAATATAAATCTAAGGGCTTGCATTTCCTAAAGTATGACAGAGGGCTGGTAGGGTTATCCGTGGCTCAGCGGGGCAAACCGACCGAAAAGGGGAAGCATTCCCACGGAAATTCTTTGGAGAAAGGAGTAAGGCATGACCACCAAGAAAATCTGTGAGTTTTCCAAAAATTCCCAGGAGGCCTATCACTTCCGACTGGGGGAGTACAAGGGCCACCGCTTTGTGGACCTTCGCCTGTTTGTCGCCGCAAACGGCGGTGACCCCCTACCCACCAAAAAGGGCCTGACCGTCGCTCCCCACCTGTGGCCGCAGTTCCGCCGGGCCTTGGCCCAGGCAGAGGCGGCCCTAATCGCGGCCGGTTGGCTGGACGAGGAGGACTTGGACGGTTAAAAGTGAACCCGCCTGACCGCGGGAATCAAAAGAGCAGATTTTTACTTGACTCAATTGCTCCAATGAGGGGGTGGCCTTATGAAAACCTACGAGCTTGCGAAATTAGTCCGTTCACCTTTTGCAGAAATTTTTCCCACCCCGCCCCTGGTATTGGCGGCGGTCACGGAAGCCATGCGCACCTGGGGCTATGACCCCTCCCAGCCGGTCATCGTCTGGGATAAGGGCCAGGCGGTCATTGACGGCCACACCCGGCTTAAGGCGGCCCAGGAGGCGGGAATCGAAGATATTCCGGTGCATTACAAGAGCTTTGAGACCGAAGATGAGGCCCTGGCCTACGCCATCCACCTGCAGCGGAACCGCCGGAACCTGACCGACGCGGAGATCATCCGGTGCATCGAGGCGCTGGACAGGCGGAAAACAAGAGGCGGGGATCATAAAAGCGAAAATTACAAAAAATCAAAACCGCCAAATGACGGCATTGATTCCGGCAAATCGGCCTCTGCTAAAAAAACCGCCAAAGTCGTGGGCACCTCCCCCCGCAAAGTGGAGCGGGCCCGCACCATCTTGGAGCACGCCGAGGAGCCGGTGAAGGAAGCGGTCAAGGCCGGGGAGATGAGCATCAACCAGGCCTATCAGCTGACCCAGGAAAAACGCAAAGCCCAGGGAAATGGCAAAGCGGTTTTCAACCGCACCAATGACAACATCGACTGGGCCGTCTGGACCTGGAACCCGGTCACTGGCTGCCGGCACGGCTGCCCCTACTGTTATGCCCGGGACATCGCCCGACGGTTTTACCCCCCAGAAATCGGCTTTAACCCCCACTTCTGGCCGGAGCGCCTGGGTGCCCCGCAGAACACCCCGGTGCCCAAATCCACCGACCTGAAAGACCGCCTGGTTTTCACCTGTTCCATGGCCGACCTCTTCGGCGCTTGGGTGCCCCAAGAGTGGATTGACCAAGTGCTGAAAGCGGTGCGGGAGGCGCCCCAGTGGATTTTTCTCTTTCTCACCAAAAACCCCAAGCGTTACCTGGAAATTGAGTTTCCGCCCAACGCTTGGGTAGGAGCCACCGCGGACACTCAGAAGCGGGCCAACGAGGCCCTGAAGGTCTTTCGGGCCCTCCACCAGGGCAAAGCCAAGGTGCCACGGCCCACGGTGCTTTTCCTTTCCCTGGAGCCTTTGCGGGAAGAGATTGACCTGTCCGGTGAAATGGAGGTGCTTGACTGGCTGATCATCGGCGGCCAGAGCGAGTCTTCCGGGGAACCGGCCGGCAGCCGGAATGGGGGTGGGTGGAGAAATTACTATGGCAAGCATTTGAGGCAAGTTGCCCGGTATTTTTCAAGCCCAACCTCACGGTGCGGCCCCGGGAATATCCCTACCAAGCATAAAAATCAAAATCCAAAATGACATGAGATGAACCGAACAAACTGTCCCATCCGCCTCCAATGCCAGCAAATTATGGAAAAAATTTTTTCGGAAAATCCCTTTTGACAGTCATGATTTCCATCTCCCTTTTCTTTGGCCTCATGGCCATGTTGACAAATATTATCAACAAAACCGGTAAGTTATAGATGAGGAGAGGACAGTCTCATGCAGAAACGCCAGCGAGTAAGCCAGGAGCTTGAAAAGAAAGAGCAAACTCGGGCGTCTGAGGGTGAACTTAAAGTTAGAGTCGAAGGGGTCAATTCGGCACCTGAGCCTTTTGCCAAACCTTGGAAGAAGCGGCCGCGAGGCCGCCCGTGGCCCAAGGGGGTATCGGGCAATCCTCGAGGGCGGCCCAAGGGGGCCCGGAACAAGTTCACCCAGGCCGTGCTGGAAGGCATCCGCCGGGCGGAAGAGAGGCTGGTTCAGCCGAAGCTGCTGGACCGGGACAAACCCTATGAGTTTTGGGAGGGGTTTTGCATCCAGGAGGGGGTGCTTTTCGGCTTTGACCCGTTATTACAGGATTATGTGGCCTTGCCTGATCAAGCCCCACCCCAGCCCCCCAAGCGCTTTGATCCCGGCCAGCGCCGCACCGAGATGACCTGGAAAGGCCGCCTCATCTACGTCCAAAACGGCTGGCCCTTTAACCCCCGCACCTGGCGGCGGGTGAAGGTCTGACCCCCATCCTTTGTTTTTCATACACTGCTGTCCGGTAGAAATTACTTGAGATAGCAAGTAAAACAGCCCCAAAACTGCCGATCAATGATATAATGGTTTCGTCGAAAACCCATGCATTGAAAGGAGTTATGGGGCTTAGGGCACATTGTCGCACACTCATGGGGCAATTACTACAACTCATCCCGAGACCTGTTTTTGACCATCTGGTGGACCGCCTGGGTTGGCAGGGACCCAAACCCCGAAAATTCACCTATTGGTCCCATCTGGCCGCCATGCTCTTCGGCCAGTGGAGCTCCCGGAAGAGTTTGCGGGACCTGGTCTTCAGCCTGAACCGGCACGCCCGCAAGTTCTACCATCTGGGACTGGCCCTGGTGAAACGCTCCACCCTGGCCGACGCCAATGAACCGCGTCCGGCGGTCATCTTTGAGAAAACCTATTATAAGCTCTACGAGCGGCTGGCCCAGGAAATGGAGCCCCAGGCCCGGCAGGCCCCGAGGATCAAGATCAGCGACGCCACCACCATTGACCTCTGCGCCTCGGTCTTCCCCTGGGCCAAATTCCGCAGCGGCAAGGGGGCGGTCAAGCTCCACACGGTGCTCACCGGGCAGCTGCCCCAGTGCGTCATCGTCACCGAGGGCAAGACCCCTGACCAGAAGGCCGTCCAAGACCTGCGCGTCGAGGCCGGCGATCTGCTCATCTTTGACCGGGCCTACCTGGATTACGCCTGGCTTTTCCGGCTGCACCAGGGAGGCGTCTGGTTCGTCACCCGCTTCAAGCGCAACTCCTGTTACGGTAGTGAACCCGGCGCAGGAGTTCGGGAAACGCGGCCTGGCCTGTGGCTGAGCTCAGGCGGATCAGCTCATCGGCCAGGACCGGCCCGACCGCGCTTCGGGTCTGGACCACCTCGGAAACCGGCAAGGACTATGTTTTTCTCACCAACCGCCAGGACCTAACGGCCCTGGAAGTGGCCGAACTCTACCGCCGCCGCTGGCAGATCGAGCTGTTTTTCAAGTGGATCAAGCAGAACCTGAAGATCAAGGCCTTCTACGGCACCTCCAAGAATGCCGTGTTGATCCAGATTTGGACCGCCTTGATCGCCTATCTGCTCTTGGTCTGGCTTAAATTCAAAAGTAAAGCGGGTTGGGGCATCCTGGAGTTATCCCGCCTGGCCCAAACCATGCTCCTGGAGCGTTGCGACCTGTGGGGGATGCTGAATCCCACCGCCAAAGCGCCGCCCCCGCAACTGTTCCTGTTCCCCCTGGAGGTTGTCGCCTAACCTATGCAAAACCCTTACCGGACAGTAGTGTTTTTCATAATAACTTTTCACGGCGCCTGCACCTGTCCCTAAGTCTTCTAACCATGGGGATGCTCAGTTTCAAATCGTTGACCTAAATTCATTACTATGGCATATCTGAAAGAAAATTTTTCTGAAAACCCCAACAATCCTAATGGACCTGCTTACTATCAAACGGGGTGATATTCTCAAGACTCCCAAGTTCAATGAGCCCGTCCGGGTAATCAACGACCCCTGTCCCGCAGATAGCTTTGTTATGCTTGACCTGGTGGGCCTCCGAACGAACACTTTTCGGAGCGGGGTCATTTTTACTTGGGATGATTTACGGCATATCCAGATTCAGCCGGCAGTGGCTAACTTCCAGGGAGATCCGAAATTTTTTAAGCTGGGTCTGGAGGCTTTGCGCATCCGCCTGGCTTATGAATACGACCCCTTTTTTGGTCTGTCCATCTCCCGGGTGGATCCACTCCCCCATCAGCTTGATGCCGTCTACAATCACCTTCTCAAGGCCTGGCGTTGCCGCTTCTTGTTGGCTGATGATGCTGGCGCTGGCAAGACCATCATGGCCGGTCTTTTGCTGAAAGAATTGAAGCTCCGGGGCCTGGTGGAGCGGGTGCTCATCATCTGCCCGGCCAACCTCGCCTTCCAATGGCGCCGGGAGATGCGGGACCGCTTTGAAGAGGATTTTGAACTTATCACCGGCTACCGCCTGCGGGAAGCTTACGCCGTTAATGTCTGGAATCAGCATTCTCAAATCATCACCTCCATGGATTTGGCTAAACTGGACTATGTGCTTCCCAGTGTTAAGCAGGCGGAGGACTGGGACCTGGTTATTGTGGACGAAGCCCATCGCATGTCCGCCCGGGATGCGGAGCATAAAAGTGAGCGTTACCGCCTGGGAGAAATCATGCGGGAGAAAACCACCCATTTCCTTCTCCTCACTGGTACCCCTCACAAAGGGGATCCCGACAACTTTTGCCTTTTTTTACAGCTCCTTGACCAGGAAGCTTATGCCGATGTGCGCTCCATCCAAGAGGCCATGGCGCGGCGGGAGGCACCTTTCTATCTGCGCCGCACCAAAGAAGCCATGCTTAGCTTCCCGGAACGTCAGCCCGATGGCACCTGGAAGGCCAGAAAGCTTTTCACCAAGCGCATTCCTCATACGGTCGCCTTTACTCTCGAAGGGGAGGAACTTGAGCTCTATCAGGCGGTGTCCCATTACGTAAAAGACCAATCGCGAAGAGCTGCCGACTTGGGGGACGACCGCCGGGCTCGGGCCATCGGCTTTTTAATGGCCATGTATCAGCGGCGCATGGCCAGCTCCACTTATGCTCTCAAAGAATCTCTGAACCGACGCCAAAAGAAACTGGGGAATCTCCTAGAAAAGGCCAAAGTGTTAGGAGACCTCGAAATCCCAGACATACCCTCTGAGGAAGAATGGGAGGAAATGGACGCCGCCGAGCGGGAGGCCTTGGAGGAGCGTCTGGAACAGGTTAGTTTGGCCCGCCGCAAGCCTGAACTGGAGGCCGAGATTAAGAAAATCGAGAGCCTTATCCACCTGGCCCAGCAAGTGGAGCATCGGGACCGAGAGGTAAAGCTGCGGGCTCTTAAAGAGCAGCTGGCCGGGCAGGGAATTTTTGCCGATAAAAATCTCCGTCTGCTCCTATTTACCGAATATAAGGACACCTTGGATTACTTGGTGCGCAAACTCCGGGGGTGGGGGCTCACCGTGGGCTTCATCCACGGCGGCATGAAGCCCGGTAGCCGGGACGAACCCGGCACCCGCCTCTATGCCGAACGACAGTTCTGGGAGTTGGCCACCCAGGTGATGGTGGCTACCGAGGCCGCCGGGGAAGGTATCAATCTCCACTGCTGTAATGTGCTCTTCAACTACGACATTCCTTGGAACCCCAACCGCCTGGAACAACGTATGGGCCGGATTCACCGCTACGGCCAACAAAAAGATTGCTTGATTTTTAACTTTTTCGCCCAAAACACCGTGGAAGGCCGGGTGCTCCAGAAACTTTTGGATAAACTCCAGGAAATCCGCGATGCCCTGGAAAGCGATGCAGTTTTTGATGTAGTGGGCAAAGTGGTACCGGCCAACCAGGTGGAACGTCTGCTCCGGGAATTCTATGCCGGCGATTGCGGAGAGGAAGATATCTACGCCCGCCTGGAGGTCATGGTCAACAAGGATGACTTTGAGCACATCTGCAACTCGGCCTTGGAAGGTCTGGCCAGACGTTCCCTAAATCTCCCTATGCTGGTGGAGCAGCGGGCCCTGGCCAAAGAGCGTCGCCTCGTGCCGGAGACCATTTTTCGGTTTTTTCGGGAGGCTTGTGGCAAATTAGGCCTGGAAGTCAAATCCGAAAGCAAGGACATGAGCTTGAGGATGGGGCGTCTGCCCCAATCTCTATATGACATGGCCCGAGGGGACCATTGGCGTTTGCCACCCTTGGCTAAAATTTATGGCCGCATTACCTTTGACCGAGCCATCGGTGAGGCTGACCCTCGGTTTGAATGGGTAACCCCAGGGCACCCTCTATTTGAGGTGATCCGACGTCAGATCGAAGAAGAAGCCCATCCCCACTTGCGCCAAGGAGCCCTGTTTTACGAATTGGGCCGGGAAGAACCCTCTTTACTGGAACTTTTCACCGCCGCAGTAACCGACGGTACCGGCAAAACCCTCCACCAGCGTCTCTTTGTGGTGGAAACGGATCTCAGGGGGGCCAAGCGCTTGCGGGAACCCTCCTATCTATCGGGCCTGATCTCAGCGGAGACTTCTTCCACTTCCACGGCACTCCCGGAAGTGCCCACCGACCCCGGGGCCTCCCAGGGCTTTCTGTTTCAGCAGGCTCTCCAGGGCTTTTTGGAGGAAGTGGCTGCCGAGCGCCGGCACGACCTGGACCTGGTAGAAAGGCATGTGCGCCTCTGTTTTGAAGAACTCATTCAGAAGCGCAATGATATCCTCAGCCGGCATCTGCTGACCAAGGACCAGGGGGACCCCGCCGCCGAAGGCTTGATCAACATTGAGTCAGAAAAACTTTTAGCCCTGATCCGGCGCCGAGACCAACGTCTCCAGGAAATCACCCAACAGCGGGCTTTGTCCCTACAAGGGGTGGAGCGCTTGGGTGTGGCCTTGGTTCTCCCTCATCCGGAACGGGATCAGCCTGAGATGTCCCACATGCTCCCTGACTCGGAAACCGAACACATTGCCATGGCCGTGGTCATGGCCCACGAAGAAGGCCGGGGCTGCAAGGTGGAGGATGTGCATCAGCTGAACTGGGGCTATGATGTGCGGAGCCTCCACCCGGATACGGGGGAGTTGCGTCTCATCGAAGTGAAGGGCCTCAAGGGCCCCACCGGCACCATTTGCCTCACCCCCAACGAAAAGCGAGTGGCCGAGGACCGGCGGGATTGTTATTGGCTTTATATCGTTACCAACTGCCAGGATACCCCCACCCTCCAGGAACCCATCCCGGACCCTGCCCGCTTGGAGTGGCATGAGGTGCGGAAGGTTGATTATTACAGCATCAGAGTTGACACCAGCAACGGCGTGCTGCGGCTGTTTGAGCGAGCGGCACCCACCATAAGGTGAGACGATGAGTTATTCAGACATAATTGTAGCCATAACAGCTTTGATAATTCTATGGTATACCATTGAAACATATCGAATTAGAAAAGCTAACATTATCATTGCTAACGCTAATTCAGAAGCTCTTTTTAGAATGCGAAGACCAACTGTTAGTTACAATCTATTTTCAAAAAAGAAAATACCTTCTTATACTTTTTTTAAACTGATCAACCAATCAAATTACCCAGTTTCTGTTTTAGAAAAGTGTAACTTTAGAATAAATGGGAATATCTTAGGGGATATATGGCCATCTTATGACGGTAAAGAGTATTGGAATTTACAATACTCTCAAAATATCACCGACAATTTCTGTTGGCTCGAATTATATTCAAGGGCTCTATCGTATGAAAATGATAAGATTAAGAATTAAAACAGTATAGTTTGAACAATTACGGGAAAAAATAAATGAGGAATTGGTTTATACTTTTAATATTATAGATGAGCCTGACAATAAACCTAAATTGACAATGGATATAGAGATTTATTGTATAAATGATATGGGATTGTTTACTTATTATCCTCCTCAACATTATGAATTTGACGAATGGAAATTGTTGTGGATTTTAACAGCAACATCGAAAAAGCCATATTGGGAATACGGAGTAAAGCCTGAGTGGGTTGAAGATATTTAATCCCTATTCAATAAATCGTTTAAAAATAATTGAAAATGAGCAATTGTTATGATTCCCCGGGAGTGCAAGCGCCTCATTGAAGTGGATTTTCCCCTGGCCAAAGTGAGTTATTTTGCGGCTAAGGAGAAGTCCATCCGCCACGGGCACCCGTCCACCCTGCACCTGTGGTGGGCGAGAAGGCCTTTGGCCTCTTGCCGGGCCGTGCTCCTGGGGCTCTTGTTGCCGGACCCGGAGGACCCTCATTGTCCTCCTGAGTTTATCGACAAGGCTTATGAACTGTTGGGGGAGGTGCCGGGGGCGGCCAAGGATTTTTCCCAAGGGCTGCGGAAGGCGCTCTTGAATTTCATCGGCGAGTTCGCCAACTGGGACCTTTCCGGGGATGACCTGTGGTTGAGTACGGCCCGCGGATTGGTCAGGGCGGCCCACCCGGAGGAGACCCCCCTGGTGGTGGACCCCTTCGCCGGGGGCGGCTCCATTCCCCTGGAGGCCCTGCGCCTGGGGTGCGAGGCCTTTGCCAGCGACCTGAATCCCGTGGCCTGCCTCATCCTCAAGGTGCTTCTGGAGGACATTCCCCGCCATGGGGCGAAATTGGCCCAGGAACTGCGGGAGGTGGGGACTCGGATAAAAGAGGAGGCGGAGCGGGAACTGGCGGAGTTTTACCCCCTGGACCCGCCGGACCCGGCCACCGGGGTCCGGCCCCGGCCCATTGCTTATCTCTGGGCCCGGACGGTGAAATGTGAGGCCCCCCATTGCGGGGCCGAGATTCCCCTAATGCGGAGCTTCTGGCTGTGCAAAAAGGCGGGGAAAAAGGTGGCCCTGCGTCCCCTGGTGGAGCGGCCGGAGGGAAGGCCGCCCCAGGTGAACTTTGAGATTTTCATTCCGAAACAGGACCGGGAGGTATCAGCAGGCACCGTCTTCCGGGCCAAGCCCAAATGCCTTGCCTGCGGCGCGGTGCTGCCCCCGGAGCGGGTACGGGCTCAGTTGGCGGCCCAGCAGGGCGGGGCTGATGTCATCTTTGACGACCAGGGCCGGCGCGCCGGCGGCGCCCGGCTCCTGGCGGTGGTCACGGTGCGGGAGGATATCCAGGGTCGCCATTACCGCCTACCCACCGAGGCGGATTATCTGGCGGTGTGGCGAGCCCAGCAGCGCCTCCGGGGAATCCTGGAAGACTGGGAGCGGGGCGGGCGCCAGGGCCTCTGCCCGGTGCCGGATGAGCCGCTGCCCCCGATCGGCACGCTGGGCTTTCGCGTGCAGCGCTACGGCATGCTCCAGTGGGGGGATTTGTTCACCGCCCGGCAGAAGGTGGCCATCCTGATATTTACCAAAAAGATCAGACACCTTCGAAGTAGTGAGCTAAATGCGATTGCCGTGAGCCGCTTCATCGATGATTACTCAAGTCTTTGTAGATGGATGCTTCGTGAAACACCTGCACCTACTTTTACCCGACAAGCATTACCAATCTTATGGGATTTTTGCGAAACCTGGCCTTTCGACGAAGTATCTTGGTCCTTACCGGGCTCATTTACTTGGGTTGAAAAGGCTGTTGAATCAGTTGTGAATCGAAATAGTAAACAGGGCCAAGTTCTTATTGCGGATGCTTGTAATCATCCCTTACCCAATGAAAGTGCCCTTTGTTTTTTTACTGACCCGCCTTATTATGATGCAGTCCCATATGCCGATTTGTCGGATTTCTTTTTTGTTTGGCTCAAGCGAATGTTGCTAAAAAATAATCTAATGTGTGACCCATTTGACGAAAAAAATATCTTAACACCAAAATCATTAGAAATCGTGCAGGATGAAGTAAAAGAATTTGATCATCTTCCAAAAGGCTTAAAATTTTTTGAAGAAAGAATGGCTTTTGCTTTTAAAGAGGGACGACGAATACTTCGAGATGATGGTGTTGGCTGCATAGTTTTTGCTCACAAATCTACAGAAGGTTGGGAAGCCTTGCTTTCTGGAATTATCCTTGCTGGCTGGGAAATTACTGCATCCTGGCCAATACATACAGAGAGAGCACAAAGGCCGAGGGCGCAAGAATCCGCCGCCTTGGCCACCAGCATCCACCTGGTCTGCCGGCCCCGTTCACCTGAGGCCGGGGTGGGGGACTGGGCCGAGGTCAAGGCCGAGATGGAAGAGCGGGTGCGGGCCTGGATGGAACGCCTCCAGAAGGAAGGCATCCGGGGGGCGGACGCCCTGTTTGCCTGCATCGGCCCGGCTATGGAGGTGTACAGCCGCTTTGACCGGGTGGAGACTCCGGCAGGCCACCCGGTGCCCCTGGGGGGCGACCCCGAGGCCCTGGAACCCCATCGGCGGGGCTTTCTGGCCTATGTCTTCGAGGCCGTGTCCCGGGAGGCCCTGGGTCAGGTGCTGGGCACCGCCGACACCGAGGGTTTTGAGGAGGACGCCCGTCTCACTGCCCTTTTCCTCTGGACCTTGCAGGTCACCCGGATAAACAGCGATAATAATCGCCAAAAGGCCGAAGGGGAGATCGAGGAGGATGAAGACCTGGAGGAGCCGGAAGAAGAGAGCGAGGCGGCAAAACCTGCGAAAACCAAAGGCGGCCTGGCCCTGCCCTTTGACACCTTCATCCGCATCACCCGGCCTCTGGGCATTCACTACCAGAACTGGGAAGGGAAAATCATTGGTATCCACAAAGGTATAGTGCGTCTGCTGCCGGTTTCGGAGCGGCAGGAGGAGCTGTTCGGCGAGAGCTTGGAGCTGCAGGTGGTACAGCTGAAAAGCCGCCCTAAGCAAGGTTTACTGTTTGGCGAGGAACTGCAGCCAAAGCCAACTCCTCTTAAAGGGACGGGCAAAGCTAAAAAGCAGCTCACCACCCTGGACCGGGTGCACCAGGCTATGCTCCTTTATGCTGGCGGCCGCACCACCCCGCTGAGGGGTCTGTTGGAAGAGGAGGGCCGCAAAGGCAAGCGCTTCGAGCGTCTGGCCTTTGCTCTCATGGCCCTGTATCCCCCTAATAACTTAGAGCGCAAATGGCTGGAAGGCCTTCAGGCCATGATCAAAACGAGGTAAACCTTTATGACCTCGGAAATTATCTTTGTGGTGGAAGAGTCTCCGGAAGGAGGTTATGAAGCCAAGGCCCTGGGGCATTCCATCTTCACCCAGGGGGAAACCCTGGAGGAGGTGCGGGAGGCGGTGAAGGATGCGGTGCGTTGCCACTTCGAAGAAGACCAAAGGCCCCGCATTATCCGCCTGCACCAGGTGAAAGACGAGCTGCTGGCGGTATGAAACTGCCCCGGGAAGTGAGCGGCGAGGACCTGGCCCGGCGCCTGGAAAAGGTGGGCTACCGGCCCACCCGCCAGAGCGGCAGCCACGTTCGCCTGACGGCCGCTTTCCCTAAGGAACATCATATCACTATTCCCTTCCATCCTTCTCTAAAGATGGGCACTTTGAATTCCATTATGCGAGAGGTGGCAAATCACCTGAAAATCTCCAAAGAGGAGCTTATCCAGCGGCTTTGGGGAGAAGAATAGGCTGAGGAATTGTTATGGAGCCCTGGTACAAGGTAACTTTGCCCCGGAAGGAACTGCGGGAAGGCCGCTCCCTGGACCCCAGCGAATTCGCGGTGCACCTGGAGCAGATTGTTTCGGGAACCGCCCCGGACGACTACCAGGATCCAGCCAAGTTTTGCGCCCGGACTTATTTCGGCCAGGCCTTGACGGACTACTGCCGCCTGGTGCTGCGTCGCCTAGTGGGGGAGACCGTGGGCACCGCACCGGTTATTACTCTTCTTACCCAATTCGGCGGCGGCAAGACCCATACCCTAGCCACCCTTTACCACCTAGCCACCGCCGGTCCCCAAGCCCGAAACTATGAAGGGGTGGGCAAGCTTCTCCAAGACATTGATCTTTCGGAGATACCTCGGGCGAAGGTGGCGGTCTTTGTGGGAACCTCTTGGCACGGGAAAGCTGGCCGGGAAACACCTTGGCTGGACATAGCGGACCAACTGGCAGGCGAGGCTGGGCGCCAGGCCCTGGGTGAGGAGGCCCGGGTGCGGGCGCCTGCCGCCCCGCAAATCCAGAAAGTCTTTCAGCTGGCCGGGCAGCCGGTGCTTCTTTTGTTTGATGAGGTGCTGAACTATATCCAGCGCTATCCGGAACAGAGCGGACAGTTTTATGCTTTCCTGCAAAATATTACCGGCGCCCTGACCGCCTCGGAGAGGGCGGTGGGATTGTTGAGTATTCCCATATCCACCACCGTGGAGATGACTCCTGACATGGTGGAGTGGCAGACCCGGATAGCCAAGCTCACAGGCCGGGTGGGGAAAGCGCTGCTCGCCACGGCAACCGAAGAGATTGCCGAGATAATCAAGCGCCGACTTTTTGAAAACTCGGGCCGCAAAAGCCTGCAACAGGCTGTGGCCCGGCAATACGCCCGCTGGGTCTTTGCCCGTCGGGATCGTCTCCCCTCGGAGGTCGCTAACTTCTCGGAGGAAGAGATCAAGAAGCGGTTTGAGGTCTGTTATCCCTTTCATCCCGGCACGCTCACGGTCTTTCAACGGAAATGGCAAACTCTCCCCGCCTTCCAACAGACCCGGGGCACGCTGGCAATGCTGGGGCAGTGGATAAGTCAGGCTTTCCGGAAAGGATATCAGGGGGCCTTTCGGGAGCCCCTTATCACTCTGGGAAGCGCCCCCCTGGAAGACCATGACTTTCGTTCCAAGATTCTGGAGCAGCTCAACGAGACGCGCCTGGAAGCCGCCATCATGTATGACATTGCCGGTGAAAATGCCTTTGCCCGAGCACTGGATAAGGAGCTGGCCGACAGCGCCGGCAAAGCGCGGCTGCATCAGCGGGTGGCCACGGCTCTTTTTTTTGAGTCCTGCGGGGGGATGGCCCTGGACAAGGCGGCGACCTTAGCAGACCTGCGCTTCGCGGTGGGGGATCCGGACACCGAAACCACTGCCATCGATGCGGCGGTCCATGTTCTTTATACCCGTTGTTACTACCTGCGGCAAGTGGGTGAATTTGGCTGGCGTTTCGGCTATAAGCCTAACCTCCGCAAATTCCATGCGGACCGGAAAGCGGCCATTAACACCGAGCAGGTGGATAAGCAGATGAAGACGGTGGTGCAGGAACTCTTTCGCAACAAGGCCGAAATCAATCTCAATTTTTTCCCCAGGGCATCCACCGATATTCCGGACCGCCCTCAGTTGACTCTGGTAGTTTTAGACCCGAACCGGGAGCTTGACGAAACCTTGCAAAACGAGCTCACAGGATGGACCCAAAATTGCGGGCAGAGCGCCCGTCAGTATCCGGGTGGACTTTTCTATGCGGCGCCGGCCTCAGGTTTTGAACTCCAGGAAGCAGTAAAGGAATGGCTGGCCTGGGACAGCATCAAAAAGGATGCGGACCAAGGCCTTTTGGGGGAATTGGAAAAAGAAGACGAGCGCTTGGTGCCCCTGGAATTACGTAAGGCCGAAGACAAGGTGGAGGAGCAGGTCTGGACCTTCTATCGGCACCTACTCTTGTGGGATGGTAAGCAGGCCTGTTTGAAGAAAATCGACCTACCCCACATGCACAAGAGCGAAGCGCGGAGCCTGACCGGGGCGATTCTGGCCCGGCTGCGCCACGCCGGCGAGCTGAACCAGGAATTGGCAGCTTCTTATGTTGAGCGTAATTGGCCAGAAGCTTTAAAGGAAAAGGGGGCCTGGCCCCTGGCCAGCCTGTTGGCTACGTTTTTCCAAGGGCGACTTACCCGTTTGGAAAAAGCGGAACATAGCCTCAAGCAGATGATAATTCGGGCCGTCCGGCAGGGCATTTTTGGACTGGGGTCTGGCAAAGATGAAACCAAAATGCAGCGGGTGTGGCTCAAGGAGGAGGTAGATCCTAGTGAAATAATGTTTGACTATGAGACCTACTTATTGCTTCCCAGGCGGGCCGAGGCTGAGAGGGCTGGTGAATCACCCCCTGATTCAATTCCTACTGGTGCCGAGCCCTCTGGACCGGCGCCCCCCCAACCCCCAGGTCCGGTCCCGCCTCCGCCCCTTCCTTCGATGGAAGAAAAACCCGTGGTTCTTTCCTGGTGGGGCATAATGCCGAAAGAAAAGTGGAATCTTTTCAGTCATCGGGTTCTGACCAGATTGAGCGGCGCCGAAGACCTCAAGATCGAGATAAACATCCAGGCGAAGATTAAAGACCCCTCCATTAGACAACAACTCAACCTAGCCTTGAAAGATTTGGGTTTGGCGGGGGAGTTTGAAAAAATTATTAAAATTAACGAATAAGAGCAATTATGTCAAACATGGTTTGGTTGCCAATTTCCGTTATCAGTTTTTTGTTGAAGGCATCGTGTCCATAGTTGCGAGCCCCGGTTTGTCGAATAATCTTGTGGGAAGACCATGGCTCAATTTTTACAACCATCAAATGATTTGGCTATTATCTTGATATTTCTTACGATATTTTAGCGGCGGTTCCCTTTAGAACTGAAGATGCTAATGAGGTATATCTAATTTAGGTTAAAGAAACTCGGCTACCTCAAAAAAGAGGCATAAAATATGTCTTTTATCAGAATGATAATTATCTTCGTGGTTTTGGTTTCTTGCTGGGCAGGAGACGCTTGGAGCCATACCCCGGTGCATAATTATGTGGTCGTTCTCCTGGATGCCTCAGGCAGTATGAACCAATCAGACCCTCAGTTCTTGCGCCGGGATGCCACCAAGCTTCTTATCAACCTGCTACGGCCAGGGGATCGGGTAATCTTGGCGGAATTTGGCTTTGGGGTCAGAGGGCTTACCGATGGTGCCATAACCCTCACTCCCGAAAGCCAATCAAAGCTCTTCACGGCAATCAACAAACTCTCTTCTAGAGATAGATACACCGACATCCTGGGAGCCTTTCAATACGCATATAATTTGATAAGTATGCTGCCGCCAGAAGTACGCCAGTCTTTTTTACCAGTGGTTATTCTTTTGACCGACGGCAGAGATGATATGCCGGGACAGGGTGATCGCCGTTTTCTCATCGAGGCAAAAATTCACGAACTGGCCAACTTGGGAGTGAAGGTTCATACAGTCGGCTTTTCCGGCAGGTCGGATATGCAAACCCTTAAGAGAGCTGCCAACCTGACCGGGGGGGACTTGTGGGTTATTAATCAAGCCGGTGACCTTTTGCGGGGCTTCTTCGGCCTTTCCCGGGTCTTGGGGAACCGCTGGCCTCTTCTGGAGCAGTCTGTGAGCCGGGGAACGGCTAAAGTTACCCTGCCTGAGTGGTCCCGACGGCTTGTGGCCTGTTATCTCCCTTCAGTCACAACCTCCGAACGGGCACGATCTTCCGCACCGATAACTCGGGAAATTATCACCCCCTCATATCAAATTTTGAGATTTAATGACCTCCCCTCAAACCTCCTCGAATTTACTCTGCCCGCCAGCGGTACCCTTTTGATAGATGCAGAAGAGACCCTTATCCTTCAGGCACATATGGGGAAGAAGGTCCCAGCCCGTCTCCCTTTCCTTTTTCAGGCTCACATCACACCAGCTCGGGATGGTGAACTAGGTCGCCCCCTTTTTTTGGCGCAAACCGTCCTGACGCTGAGACTTCGCCACGAAGGTAGGCCAGAAATTACCCTCACACTTTATGATGACGGCCAGTACGAGGACGGCCAAGCTGGGGACGGCCGGTTTGGTGGTTTTGTGTCAGGGTTGGACGAGGGATCATGGAACTTTCTGCTCACCGCCAGGACGCCCCACTCCCCGACTCTCTCAGTGGCAGGACAATTGGAAGCCTTGACGGCACCTGTTTCGGTTGAATCCCCGAGTCTCTTTTCCCAATTGATATTTGCTCCCTTTACAGGGAGGCTCCACTGGAAAACTTACAACCTTACCGAGGTCCCTTTGACCGGGGAAATGATTCTTATAAGTGATAAAGGGGAGAAATCATCCCAAGCTTTAATTTGGAAAGGCGGTGAATACCAGCGGGCTACCTTCGTCTTGCCTCGTGACATGAAGGAGGGCGCAGCCGGACTGGCGGTTCTCCGGTTGTCCAGGCAGGCAGAACCGATATGGGAGGGGAAATATAACATCAGACCTTGGTGGGTTACGGGTGGGATTTTCATCGGGGTCATCGGTTTGGTGGGCCTTACCTTCATCTTTCCCCGCCGTTCCCTTCAGGGATCAACCCTTACGGTAACGGCCACAGTAGCTGGGGAGAATTTATTTCGAATTCTGCGAGTGAATCGCGACGGCCGGGTGGAGGCATCTGACTTGCCTCAACCCCTTAATGACCCGGGTACTTTTCGGGCTCGCTCAGGGCTATGGCGTCGTGGTATCATGTATGAACCGGCGCCGTGGTGCCAGCCCAATTTTCCGGGGAAAAGGCCCCCCCGTAAAGGGCATGGCTATCTTTTGCAAGGGCCTGCCACTTGGAGGTGTGCTTCCGAACAAATTCAAGTGGAATACCGATTGAACCCCCGTTTTTAATATAGTTTGGATTAGAAAGGAGGACGCTCTCCATGCCAGAGTATGTAACCACCCCTACCTTTATTATTGGCCTGGGAGGCATTGGTCAGCAGGTTACTTTCCTCCTGGCAGATCGCTTTGAAAACTCCCGCTGGGGTAGGGTTCCCCCCACTATTCGCATCCGTTCTTTCGATACCGCTCCAGAGGAATCTTATGAGATTCCGGTTTCCAAATTTCGTCGTTTTACTCGTCTGGGTCAATTCGATGGTGACCAGGTCATTCAGAACCTGCATCTCTATCCTGAAATCAGGGAGTGGTGGGATTATCAATATGCCATTGGCTTTATCGGGGAGGGGGCGAAATCAGAACGACCCGTCGGACGCCTGGTGTTTTTCCGCAACGTCGATCGAATCTATCAGACGCTTCTTGATGATTTTAGGGCGCCTTTGGCAGATGAGCTCCAGACAAAGTTGATTAGAGATGGGTTAGAACAAGTAAGTCGTCGCCCCCTCGTTTATATTATCGGATCTTTAGCCGGGGGGACCTGTTCAGGTATGCTTATTGACACGGCTATCCTGGTGCGCTGGCTTCTCCATCAGTTAGGTTATGAGAGCGGCGGTATCAACATTACTGCGGTGGTGGGGTTGGAGTCAGTTATTAATGTTGTTACGCAAAATCCCAACGATCATTTTGCGAAACGGCGTCGTCTAAATGTCAACGCCGCCTTACGCGAAATTGACTTTCTCCAGGGATGGCAGGAAAAATTTTCCATACGTTATCCCCAACCACTCTCTAAACTTGAACCTGCTCGCCCTTTATTCAATCAAATCTATTTGTTTACTTCTCGTAGAATGGGGGGATTTTTTTATCAAAACCAGCGGGAGATTCTCAACCGAGTAGCCCATTTTATCTTTGGCCAAATCGCCTCCAAAACCGGCGAAGTGGCAAGAGCCATTATGGATAACGCGGGAAGCTTTTTCAATCCCTATGAACGTACTGTCAGTGATGGCCTCAAAGCCATCTATGCCGCCTTTGGAGTGGAATGGCTGGAAGTGCCCAGAAGGCATCTCTTGGTTGCCTGGTGCCAGAGGCATGCCGACCTTTTGGGAAACTTGGTGGTGGAAATTGACTGGATGAGAGAACCAAGGGAAAATCTCCTGCGCAAGTTCAAAGAACTCCTTCCACTTGAGCTGCATGGCTATCGCCAGGCACTGGCTATCATGGAATCAGGCCCCCCGGGAATATTTGCCGCACCAGGCATAAATGCGCTTGCTATCAAATTAGAGGCTATTCAGGGTGCCAAAAAGAAACAGGAACTTTTAACGGCTCTCCACGATTTTGATAATGAATTACCCCGGCTTCTCACACAGATAATCAGGCAGGAAGTGGCCTTGGCCGCCGAAACAGCCCGGGAGGATACCTGGTTGCTGGAAGCAATTCAGACCCTATGCCGGGATCGGGGCTTCCGCTTAGGCGGGGCAAGAAGGGTCCTGCAGGAAGGGGCCAGCCATCTCCGGCGCCTTACTGCTTTGTCGGACCGGGTCCTTCCTTCTGTGAATGATATCGCTAAGCAATGCACCGGCATGTTTGGAAAAGTTAAAGACTCTGGCCCGGCGTTGGAATGGGTCAGAAAAAAGACTTTCCAGATCGCCAGACACATCCTCCGCAATGAAATAAGCCAACGTTCCAATGCCCTGGCGGCTAAAATGGAGGAATGCGCCAACGGTTTGCAGCGCCTCCAAGAGAAAATCCGGGAATTGACCAAGCAACTGCGCGGTCTTCAAGTTCCTGGAGATACCATCCCCCAAGAAGCTTGGCTCTTGAACCCCAACGATGTCCAAGCCATGCTGGACGATGCTCCTGAGGAGGTGGCCCGGCGGGGAGCCGATGAAATCGTAGAGCGGGTGGCCGCGGAGCTCAATTTGTCCTTGTTAAGAAGCCAGGAAACGGGATTTTTAGAAAAAAATCTCCGTTACTGGATAGAATCTGCCTTGGAGAAAGCTATAGAAACCCGGATAAAACCGCCCGAAGACAGGGTGACACGAATTTGTCACCGCATGACCCAATGTGAACCTTTGGCCTACATCAACACCGGTGGTCCTGATTTTGAAAAGATTATGAGAGAACATCACCACACAACTTTAAAGCTGGTTCTCACCGGTGCGGACTATAGAAATCAGGAAGCATTACGACAATGGGCTAACGATGAAAATCAAAAACACGGAGGCACAAATACTTACCAGATATTTCCTCACGACGAAAGCTTGCGGGATGATATTCTGCATCTGACCTGCGGTTGGCCATTATGGTTGTTCGACGAAATTCGTAAAGGGGAAGCGCTCATGGAGGATACCAGGGAAAACGATCCTAACCGTTACCACAACTCTTTTCTTTTGCGGAAGCAAATCCCGCCTAGCAGGGATCACCAGATCAGCCCCTTGTCGGAGAGTGATGCCCAGACATGGTTCGGCATTGGGCTGGCTCTGCGAGATATTGACTTCGGAGCCCATGAGATAAAGTTTAATCCAGAACGTTTCCCAGGTCTGAGTCCCATTGAGGCAGGAAATCTGGAGGGCCGCCTTGAAAGAGCTTACCAATTATTTCGTCAGCAAGGATTGGCACATATTTACAAAATCTATATTCGCCGTGAGCAGGAGAGGGACATGGCTGCCTTTAAAAGGCGCCTAGAGGAGGGACTGGCGAACCGTCAAGAAGCCCTTCGGAAGGCTTATGAGGCAGAACAAATAACCGACAATGAGCAGACAAAATTGGCAGACTTTTATAAACATGCAAAGATATATGCCGACGGAATTGTGATTTTATGACCTTGCAGCTCCTGCCGGGAATTGTTTGGGCCCTGGATGAACCTGACCTAGCATTGGTGCGAAGGTGGTGGGACAGCCTTCCCCCAAAAGCTCAAAATGTCTTTACAGTGGCCGGTAGTTGGGAGGAGTTAACCGAAATCATCACCACTTATCGAGAGCAGCGTTTTGATGAAACTATCCTTCGGAGTGGGCTCAGTTTGGAACCACAAGAGCAAGGGCGGCGGGTCAATGTGGTGGTGGTAGGCTCCTTCTCTGAGGGCCGGATTACGTGGGCGGAGGTAGAGGAAAAGTTACAGTCTCTTGGTGCGTTTCTCTCCTTGGAACATCACCGGGTGCTTCTGCATCATACATTGCCCTCTATCGGGCGCCCTCCTGTTCAAAGAGATGTGGATTTTTCCCAACTCAGTACTCTGCGGACGCTACCTTGGCTCCTCACCCGCGTGGTCACCGGGGGCTTCACCCTAGGGGATGAAGAATTTTTCCAATATTTCTCACAGCTTCTGGACGTCTTATTCCTGGCGGAAAGGGTAGGAAGACAGGATTCGGCATACCTGGTGAACTATTTCTTTCAGCTCCAACCTCAACCCTACTGTGTGTGTTTGGCAGGATTCCCCCGGCTTTCTTTGGAGAAACTGCTGAAAGAGATTGCGGCCTCTCTGGCTCAAGCCATTTTACACCGCGCCTATAACCGGCACTATGAGGACATGAGGCCTGCTATCCAAGCGTTTGAGCGGCGTCTGGCAAAGTTGGGAGGGGAGTTTCTCAGGGGAGATCGGACCGCCACCCAGGTGGAGGATCACTTATTTAGTCCACATGGGTTGCCATTATTATCGGTCGCAGCAATCTTGCGTGAGGTTCCGGACATTCTAGAAAGGCAAGCCATACATTTGCGAGGGGAAGGAACAATTAATTCTACACCTCCATCTTGGTGGACCAACCTCTGGCAAAAAATTTTGGCCTGCCTCGGCCGGGATCAGCCAACGGTCAGGAATGTACCGGATCAGGTCCAGAAGGATTATCTGGTCAACAGGTTCACTCGAATCATTCAGGTTATTAAGGAAATGACTATCCAGGCTAAAGAGATGCAAGAGAAGCTTGACCTGCCTGATCATTTCATCAGGGTTTGGTCAGATGAACTAAATGATCTCGTCAAACGGGGTATACAAGAGGAATGGAAGGGGATTGAGCTGAAAAACCGGCTGGCAATCAAGATTGTCCGAGATGTCCAAGATAATTTTTCCAACGCCATTTCCCACTGGAATCTGCAAGGTGACCGCGTGCGGGAAATGGCTAGGGCCTTGGAAGAGGGAAACCTCTTACGCTTCAGTGCCTCTTTGAAAGGAGGGCTTCCGGTCTTCCCTCAAGCCGTAGTAACCTCTTTTAATTTAGGACAGCAGATCCGCCATGGGACGAATAATGTTCCCAGCGCCACCTTGTCGTTTTACTCGGGCCGGCCTCCACTCATAGTGGCTGCCAGCCAACCGGTGCCTATTAAAAATATAAGTTTTTAATTTATTTAAAAAAACTTCATGAAGGTCACCTCTCATGCTTCTTTTTAACATTACCTTTTCAAGTATGATTTATCTTGGTTTCATAATTATTTTGATCTTTTTTGTGCTGCTTCCATCTATATTTAATTCAATTGAAATTCTTCGATTATTAAAACAAAAAAAAAGTTGGGAAAGATTGAGCGCTAATGTGAGCGAACTTACCTTGGATCATATCCTGATCCAAGGCATTCCTGATCCCACTTGTTTTGTTCTTAATTGTATTTTGACCGAGAGCCCCGGGAAAAGAAAATCTCAGGGTATTACTGCAGCCTTAGAACATTATGAGGCTGTCTTAGACGCCCCTTTGCAAGCATTACGTTCCCTCAGTTATTTGTCCGTCCTCCTTGGACTGTTGGGGACTGTTTTTGTTTTGACTGTAACATTTTGGGAAGTTAAAGATATTCGCCATATTAACCCAGGCCTAATCAGTCATATTTATACTGTTAATTTTATCGCTATCTTAATGGCAGCTCTTATTTATGGATTATACATTTCCTTCCGCCGTTCTGGAGACCAACTTCTACTTACTGCATCCAAAACCGTAATGGGCCTTCAATTCGAGGTGCCGGAAGGAGTTGATCCGCATCTAATTGTGGCGCTGGAAAAAGTGGGGAGACAATTCAGTCAATGGGCGGAGGACATTCATGCTAAGCATCAACAACACTCAGAAAGCTTGGTTCAAGAGATGCGGGGCTTGGGGGAAGCCATTCGGGAGATGGTCCGGGGCATGGTAGCTACCCAGAGAACTGAGGTGGAGGGCATCATTCCTTTGCTCAGGAGCCAAGATGAAAGAGTGGAGTTGCTGAGCCAACGGCTGGATGAACGCTTTCAGGACTTGGCCAAGCCCTTGTTGGAGGCCTTGCCACTGCTGGAGGCATGGCGGAAACGCACGGAAGAGCTAAAGCAGGCGGTGCAGGAAATGGCGCAGGCGGATCTGGAGGGCAAAACCGCAGCCCTAGCCCAAGCTACTAATGCCCTTTCAGCAACCATCAACGAGTTGCCCCAAGCAGCCCGAGAACAGTTCCGGGGTGTAAAAAAAGAACTTGCTGCCGGTCTCGGCCAAGCCCTGCGGCAAAGCTGGCAGGAGCTAATGATGGGGACATTTCATGAAATTAGCTCTAGCCTGGCGGCACTGACCGAGGGGCATCAGGCTCTTCAGGAGGCCATGCAACGCCTTCCCTCCACAATGGCCTCCAGTTTGGCCGAAGGTCTGAAGTCCTCGTGGTTGGAAGGCATGGAGCCTATCTTTAGAGCCTTGGGTGAATCTCGAGGTCAAATTCTGGAAGTGCTGCAACACCTTCACCAAACAGTGGAACGCCTGCCTGATACCGTCAAAGAGGCCATAGCCATGGGACTCATCCCCCTGACGAAGATGAATACTGAATTGAACAACACGCTAAAGGATCTATTAGCGCTCATGGCGCGGCTACAGGAATTTCCTCAGACTTTAGCTGCGGCCTTCCAGGAACGCCTGCAGGCGGTGAGTTTAATTCTTTCATCGGCAGTCTCTCAGGCCATTCATGAGGCTTGGCAGCAACCCAATCCGCAAGAAAGTTACTTTAGGGATACATTACAAACTCTGTTGGAGGAACAACGAAAACAGGTCCAAAACTTCGAGAAACTTACCGCCCAGCTTCCTGTTGCCCTGGAAACTTTGGGATTCCAAGTGGCGGACAAAATTTCTAAATCACTGCACAGCTTCCTGGCAGAGATCGGCGACGGCGATCTGCGGGATATTTTGGGTGCCTTGAAAGGCCTGCAATCAGCGATAAAAAATGTTCCAGAAGAGGCCTCAACCAGCAAAAGCAAGATTTCGCAGATATTCGGGCAGATATTCGGAAGGAGATAAATGCTGCGCCGGCGCCGTCGCGACCAAGGGAGAAACCCGGCGTGGCCGGGTCTGGTGGACGTATTTGTCTTCACTTTGGTTTTTGTGATGCTTGTGGGACTCGGCGACGATTCGGGAAAAACAATAGAGAAATTGGAACAAGAAAAAAAACAGCTTCAGTTGGAGAATGAAAGGTTAAAAAAGGAAAATGCCAAGCTCAGAGAGATAGTTGGAGGAAGAGGTTTAAGGGAGCTTAAAGAATTTTATGAGACCATTAAAAATAATATGCCAGAAAATTATAAAATAAATTTTGATGAAGATGCAATAGAGATTTTGATAACTGGTGTTCCTCCTATTTATTTTAATACGGGTGAATATAAATTGTATTCCCAAGACTCACAACGTTTAAGTCGGTTGGCACTCATAATTTTTAACCTTATTCAAGGGAAACCATTTTATGTATTAATAAATGGCACTGCTGATCCAAGGTTTTTACCAGACCGTGGCATCCCTCCACACAACAATGTTGAACTTTCTGCCTTGCGCTCTGCCACTGTAGCTGATTTGCTGTTAAGAGAGGCCCCTGGTTTAGGAGAATATCTGCGGGTTGCAGGTTTGGGCGTCAGAGGCAAAGAAGCCCCCCCAGGAGTTGACCGGGAAGAATATTACCAACAGTTCCGCACCGTGAACCTGGTCATCAAAGTAGATGTGGAAAAACTGCGGACCCAATCCGCGCCGCCAAACTGAGGGGGCAAAATCTTGCAACCTAACATTGTCATGGGAGAAAGAATAATCGATTTCTTCAAAGCTATCTTCCGGCGCCCAAAGAAATGGTGGGCAAAGCGTCCTGCGGAAGCCGAACTCTTATCACTTAAAGACACGGTGAAAGAAAATTACGAGCTTTGGCAAAAGTGGCAGGAGAATTTAGAAGCCAGCCGCCAATCCTTAGTAGATATCTTGGAAACAGCTACCATGGCAGCCCGTCAAGTCGGGGTCCCGCACCCGAAAGAGGTGGGTCTTTTAGCGAAGGCGGCCTATGAAGTTTTATCCCCATATACCCGTCCTTTACTCCAAAAGCACGCTACCATCAAGTTAGTCTTCGCCCTTCTCGAGCCGAACAGAAAAGACAGGATTCCGAAGGAAACCCTACAGCAATTGGAAGAATACAGGTTACTTGTTGAGCAAAGGCGGCAACAATACCAGCAGCTGCATAACCGACTGAGTCTCATCATAACCCTTTTGGAGCAGCTTATCCAACAAGCGCCCTGGGGGGCTGCTTTGCCCCACCAACTTCTTTTGGAACATCCTGAGATTTTTGAGGCCAGGCTGGCTATGAAGAGATTACATTGGGAAAATCAACAGATTTGTCTAAAGAGACTACAAAATACTTTTAAGAATCGCTTAAAAATTGGGGAATCTTGGCTATTTTTACTAAAAAAACATATAACCGCTTATGCTCATCGTTTGGGAAGGAGAACTCTAAATGAATTAGGATCACAATTCTCGAATGAGGAAAATCAAGACCTAAATTTTTTAAAAAACCTTCATAGACGCTTAGATGCCCCACTTTTAAATTGGAATAGGCAGGCAATTAAACGGATTGGCCTGCCCCCATTTTGAGGCCCATTTGAAAGGTTAGGATCCCGGTTGTCAATGCTCCATCATATCAGAGACTTTGGTATCTTGGTGGCGCTAACTGGT
>Ga0315298_1002825_pt1 | contig 28530 bp, 25 predicted proteins | sample WHS_1_MG_FD_203077 | JGI IMG/M metagenome (GOLD analysis project Ga0315298, IMG submission 203077) | Extremophilic microbial mat communities from Washburn Hot Springs, YNP, Wyoming, USA - WHS_1_MG | ecosystem: Environmental > Aquatic > Thermal springs > Hot (42-90C) | place: USA: Wyoming... | reverse complement strand
GTCTATGCCCTGCCGCCTGTGTTATTGTCATCTCTCTCAGCCCAAGATCTGCCCTCCCCCAGGCAGATCCTGGGTCAGGATCTACCTGGGCATGTCACACACCATTCTTGGTGATGTCAAGCTGCTTGTGCAAAAACTTGGAGGGTACGGTTGCGCTATTCTAAATTAAATTTGTGAAAGATCGAGTAGATTATGCGGTCCACGCTGGCCACGTTCGCAAAACACACCATCGGCCGGGTGCGCCGCCGCACCTCGACGAACACTCTCTCGATGACATTCGTGGTCTGCAACTGCCGCCGCAGGTGCTTGGGAAAACTGAAAAAGCTTAGCAACTCGAGCAAATCCCGCTCCAGTTGGCGGACCATGCCCGGGTACTCCGCCCGCCAGCGTTGTTGGAAGCGCTCAAAGGCTTGCTGGGCCGCCCCCAAGTCGGGCGCCAGGTAGATGGCGCGAGTTTTTGACGGCCTCATAGTCCCGCTTGCGGACCTTCTCGAGGCGTGCGCGCGATGCGCAGCCGGATAGTTCCCAACCGCGTCACAAAGTCCCGCTCGTAGAACCCATTGCGCTAATCCCGGCGCTCGCCTGGCTCCACCCGCTCGTACCAGCCCCAAGCTAGCTGTCCCGCTCCCGCAGCGACTGCGCCTCCCAGAACTTCCTCCAGGACTGCCGGGTCTTGGCGTAGACGTCTCCCCAAAAGCTCCCCTTGAGATACTCCAGGAAATGCTGGAATTGCTCGCTGACTTGCCTGCGTGTTATCTTTGCCATGAGGGTGTAAGCTCCTTTCCTTTCTAAGCATTGTGCTGCTTTGCACTTCAAACCTACCTTACTCCCTCCTCGCTTTTACACACGACACTTTACGTCACCTGTCACCTCCTCGGCCGCGGGCGCGTAGCGGGCGCTGCGGCGAACTCAGAAATACAGCTTGGCGCCTAATTGGATCTTGCGGGAGCCGCTTACCACACTGTCGCGCACGCGACCGAAAATAGTTGAGGTGATCGTCGCGGTAGGGAAGCCGAAAGAAGGGGAATTGGTCAGGTTGGTAAAGTCGCCGCGTAGTTCCAATTGCCATCCCTCGCGGCCCAAGTTGAAGCGTTTAAGCAGGGCCAGATCTATATTGAAGAAGCCCGGACCCTCCAGGAAATTGCGCCCCGTATTGCCGAACTCGCCCGGGGCCGGGATGGAAAACTTTGCGCGATCGGCCTCGTTGAGGTACCACTTCAACCCCGAAACAGGGTCGTCGAAAAGCCGGCCCATGCTGCGCTCGCAACCCGCGCAATTGGCGGGCGACTGCTGCACGCTGCCGAAAGTATAAGCGCCCGAATAGACGGTGAAGGGTCGCCCGCTAGTCAAGCGCAGGTAGCCAGTGGCCTGCCAGCCCCCCAGCAGCGCCTCCAGCACCGCCGGCCAACCAGCACCCCATTTGCGCGCCTTGCCCACCGGCAGCTCCCAAACCCAGTTGGATTGCAACACGTGCGCACGGTCAAAATCTGAGCGCGCGTAGTTAAGCCTGCGGTTATAAATGTCGAATGGCGTCGAGGAAGCCGACTGGGCGTTGGCAGTTGAAACCACCGTAAAGGCGGGATCATAAGAGCGCGTATCCAGAGATTTGGCCCAGGTATAGGAAACCTGGTATCCAAGGCCGGAAGAAAAGCGACGTTCAAGCTGAATCTCCAGGGCGTGATAAGTGGAGAAATCGTTTGAATCAATTACGCGCATGCCGCCGCCGAACTGCGGAAAGCTGATGAAGAAAAACGGGCCCATGCCTGAGAGGTCAGTCACCGAGCGGGCCGGCGTACCTTGTAACCGCGTAGCAATGGAAGCCGCCAGCCCGGCCACCGAATTCAACTGCAAGCTCGAAGCATACAGCCGCCGCACCATCTGCGATCCGGTTTCGCCCGGGCGCAGCCGGGAGTCGGCGCGTAGTAGGCGGTTCATGAGATCGGATTCACCCCCAGCCTGGACCACTTTGAACGCTTCCAGGAAGCCATTGCGAAAAATCTCGGCCTGGTTGGCATCGTAAGCTCCAAACAAATGATAGGCGCGCCGGCCGATGTAAGTGAGGTCCAGCACGGTTCGAGAGGCCACCTCTCGCTGTACGGAAAGACTCCACATATGCGTGGTGGGCATCTTGAAGTGCGGGTCCACCACCGTGATGAGGTTGTTCGAAAAAGGCTCCGGCTGCGCCAGCTCGCTCGGCTTCACCGCGGGTGGCTGCAAGCGCGGCAGGCCGGGCAGGCGGCCGCCGGCCTGACCGTAACTGGTGTTATTTATCCCCTGAGTCTGCCCAGGCAAACTCTGGAAGATGGAAGAAGAAAGCACGAAGGTGTTCAGGCGGTCGTAGGCAATGCGATAATTGGCGCGCAGTGAGGTCTTGCCGCGTCCGGTGGGATCCCAGGCCAGCCCGGCTGAAGGCCCCAGGTTGCGGAGGGAGTTATCAAATAGCTTCCCCTTGACCCATTTGAGCGTCGTAGTGGGTGGCGCGCCCGCCTGGACGAGCTGGTCCGGGCGCGTGATCCGGTCCTCGGGATTGCCTGGCGCCAGCTTCATTTCCCAGCGCAGGCCGAGGTCCACGGTCAGGTTGCGACGCACCTTCCAGGTGTCCTGGGCATAAAAGTCGTACTCGGGGTAGCGAGCATCGAACTGGTAGAGGCCCTCGATGAAGCGGTCGCCCTTGGATGGAAAACCTCGAGTGATGTTGCCCACCCGCCCTAGCAGGAAATTGATGTGGCTTTGGAAGGCGGGCCGGTCATAAGCCACATTGAGATCGGGCGGCAGGCCGAAGGTAGCCGGATCCACCGTGTTCACCGCAGTGGAAAAATTGATGGCCTGAGTAGCGTTTTGCCCCGCGATCGAGCCGCGCACATCCAAATGCTGCTGGAGGCGAATATTGGTTCCGAACTTCAAGGCGTGAGCGCCGCGAAACCAAGCAAAGTTATCCACAAGCTGCCAGGTATGCAGGCGACGCTTGTTACCGAAACTATATTCGGCATTGAGCGCGACAGGCCCGTACATGGTAACTTTGTTCAGGTCAGCATTGGGCATCTGAAAGTCGAAAGTAAAACGGTTATACCCAAAAACCAGCTCATTGGTGATGGGCGGAGCGGGGTTCCATCGCCAGTTAGTGGCGAGGTTGCTCGGGGTACGGTAAGTATCCACCAGGCAGCGGGTGCCCGGAAAGGTGGGCTGGCCGGAATTGACGCTGTCGCAAAAGGTGTTTTGCTGGCCGAAAGCAAAGCGCGCGAAGACGGTGTTGCGCTCGCTAAAAATGTGGTCAACCTTGATCACGGCATCGTGCTGCTTCTCCTTTTCCGCGGCCGTGAAAGTAAACAGGGCCGTGTTGAGGCCGTCGCCCCCGGTGAAGTTATTGGGCAGGGGTGTAGCTGCCAGCAAGGCCTGAATGGTCTTGTCCAGGCCGAACCGCTCGGGGTCAGAGGCGGCTACGTTGTAGGTACCGATGCTGACGCCGGGCAAAACATTTCCGGCTGCGTCCACGGACGCGTCGGGAACTCCCGCGGGCCGATTCCGGCCTCCCCGGACATAGCGCAAGATGCCCCGCCGCGCCTCGGCGGTGTAAACCGTGCGGCTCACCAAACCGGTCTGAAGAGCACGCAGGACCTGCACGTTGGCAAAGAAAAAGGTCCGGTTGCGGACCAGCGGCCCTCCCACGCTGCCCCCCGCAATGTGCTGCACGAACTGCCGCTTGCCCACCTGGTTCAGATTGTTCTCCCACTCGTTGGCATTCAGTCGCGGGGTGCGGTAGAACCAGAAGCCGGAGCCGTGGAATTCATTGGATCCCGAGCGCGTTATCATGCTCACCTGACCGCCGCTGTTGCGCCCGTAATCGGCCGTAAAGCTTGAGGTCAGGACGCGAAACTCAGCCAGCGAATCGGGGTTGGTCCGCAAGGGTGAGAAGTTAGATCCGCCAGCGCTGGTCTCATTGATATCAATGCCGTCCAAGGTGAAATTCCAGGCCCGGTCTCTGGCCCCGTGCACGTGGACCCCACCGCCCGTATTGGCGCCCGACACCACACCAGGTTGCAACAGCACCAGCGTGAGCGGATTGCGCCCGCGCGTCCCCACGATGGGCAAGTCGCGGATCATGCGATCAGTGAAAAGATTCCCAATGTTGCCCGAGGTCGAGGTTTGCACCGTCTCGTAGGCCGCGCTGACCTCGATCTGCTCGGCCAGCACGCCCACTTCCAGAGTTACGTTAACCGTGGTTGGTTGTCCGATGGTGACTTGATTGCCTCGGGCCACGAACTTCTTGAAGCCCGCCGCCTCCACGATAACCGTATAGCTGCCTGACTGCACGGCTTCGAAAACATATGCGCCGGTCTCTGAGCTCTTGGTCAGGAAGACGGCCTTGGTGGCTTCGTTGATTAGCTGCACAGTAGCTCCAGGTACTGCCGCCCCGGTGGGATCCTGCACCACACCCAGCACGCGGGAGGTAGTACCCTGGGCTAACAGACAGCAGGCGGTTAGCAGGCAGGCCAGCAGCGTGCGCATATCCAGTTCCCCAGCTCAGCATGCTAGCACAACTGCCCCCTTAGCGTCCGGCGACGACCCACCGCCGCGGCTCACCAGTTTACGGGACTGTGAAGGTAATCCAGCAGGTCTTCGGTACCCGTGTCAGCGTCGCTGGCCAGCTCTTCCTGGCACTTGATGCAATAACGCGCCCAAGGAACCGCGTCCAGCCGCTTCTTGGCGATGGGCTGTTCGCAGTTCAGGCAAATCCCGTAATCACCCGCCTCCAGCCGATCCAAAGCTTCGTTGACCATGCGCAGGCGCTCGGCATCCATGTTGTTCAAGCGCAAGCGCACGTAATCTTCGTGTAGCCGCTGGGCTTCCTCATCTTCTGGCACCCGCTCGGCGGCGGAAAGTGCCTGGATTCGGCGGCGGGCGCCGGCCAGCAGCTCGTCCTTTTCCTTGAGCAGCCGCTCCCTATACAGGTCAATGGGGACCATGAGGCGCCCTCCTTTGGCGCAAGCGCCGTGTCATATTTATCGGCGTCTGGGACCATTGGTTTTAGTGGCTGCAAGCAGGGGAAAATTCTCGCCATGTTAAAGCCGGCAGCGCTACGTTTTACCGGCACCCTTTAGTACCAAGGCTGCTGGGTCGGTTCCCTCAAATGGCGCTTCTCAAGTGAGAGCCGACGGGCAAGGTAAGTTCAACGGGCAGGGCGGGGCTCGCCGGCCACCCAAGTCCTGCTATTCCGGCGCCCGGAGCAGCTCTACGTACCCCTGGAGGATTCTGCGCTCGATTTGCGAATATCGGTTGCGAAACTCATCGCTGTTAATGCGGTGCTCCCGCTCGATGGGTGAGAGTTTCCTGAGCAATTCGAACTCTGCGCGCAGAAGCTGGCGGCGCTCTTCCGGCAAAGCGCTGAACTGCCGGAAAACCCTGCGGGCGGCCTCCTGCTGCTCCGGAGGCAGGTCTCGGAAGCGCTCCAACTGCTCTTGCAGTCTACGCCGCTCCTCAGGAGGAAGGCTGCTGTAGCGCTCCAACTGCTCCTCGACGCGCTTGCGGCGTTCCGGCGGCAACTGCTCAAGCACCCGGCGACGCTGCTCGGGAGTCATGCGGCTCAGCCGATCGAGCTGGCGGCTAGCACGAGGTCCCGGCGCGGACGGCCGCATCCCGCCCGGTGCCCGACGGGGCTGGGCAAACACGCACTGCATAGCCAGCCAGGCTCCTGCCGCTGCCACAGCCACCCTCAACCAGCGCCGCGTCATCCCTTACATCCTCTGAGTGTTAGGCGGGCTAGCCTGCGCCACCAGGTTAAGCGCGCGCAACATCTCGATATCTTCCAGGGCCCTCTCGACGCCTTCGGCCTCCAGGTATTCAGCTTGGTCCGGCTCCGGCAAGGCGGGACGCGGAACTTTTAGAAGCAACGCCGCCACCAGCAAGGCCGAGGCTACCGCCAGCGGGACGGGTACCCTCAGCCAGGCAGGCAAGCGCAACCGCGGGCCGGAGGCCCGTCCAGCCGCTTCTATGCGCCGGTACAACCTTTCGTCGAAGTCGGGTGAAACCGGCAAGGCCTCCCAGGCATCCAGAGCCTCCCAGACCGCCCTTTGCTGTTCTCCGAACGCGCGACACTCAGCGCAGTGCTCCATGTGCCGCTCCAGCACGCGGGCCATCTCCGGATCAAGCCGGCGTGCGCAGTAGGCCAATAGCAATTCTGCGCTGGCTTCATTCAGCAAGGGGCACCGCATCCGGATCCACCTCTCAAACCAAGTGCGCCAGACGCGCACGCAACTTCTCGTAAGCCCGGAACAGCAGCGACTTCACTGCCGATTCAGAGCAATTGAGCACCCGCGCGATCTGCGTGTACTCCATTTCCAGGTACTTGTGCATCAATACCGCGGCACGTTGCTTGCCAGGCAGCGCCATGACTGCCATGCGCACCTCCGCCCGCCGTACCTCTTCCAGTAACTCCTGCTCAATGGTTGGGCGACGGTCCGGCAATTGGCGCAACAGGCAGCCGGGAGCTTCCTGATCCAAGCTTTCCCCGGCGCGATCCGCGCGCCCGTCCCGCAGATGGTTTAACGCCAGATGAGTAGCAATGCGAAACAGCCAGGTGGTGAATTTCGCCGTAGGCTCGTAGCTCCACCGTGCCTTGTAGACTCGCAGAAAGACTTCTTGGGCCAGTTCCTCGGCCACGGCCTGGTTCTGGACCATGCGGTAAAGGTAGTGCACCACCGGCGCTCGGTGACGCGCCAGCAGCAGGTCAAAGCTGGCTGCGTCGCCCTCTTTGACCCGGAGCATCAACTGAGCATCCGGCTCCAGGGCCGCTACCGCCGCCATACACGTTTTAACCCGGCTCGGCATGTGTGGGTTGCGCTGCCTACTATTTTAAGGTGCGCCGCCTACTCCTCCTTCAAGGAACGCTCCATCAGCTCCTGGATCGCCTGGCGAACCAGCCAGCCTTCATAAATGATGCGGTAAACCTGCTGGCAGATAGGCAGCTCCACGCCATAGCGCCGGCCTAGCTCAACCGCCGCCCGGCAGGTGTTGACTCCTTCGGCCACCATGCGCATCGAAGCGATGACTTCCCCCAACTCGCGGCCGCGGCCTAGTTGAATGCCCACCCACCGGTTTCGGCTGAGCTCCCCGGTGCAGGTTAACACCAGATCCCCCAAACCGGCCAGGCCCGCCAAGGTGGCCGGCCTGGCGCCCATGGCCGTCGCCAGCCGGGCGATCTCTGCCAACCCCCTGGTGACCAGCGAAGCAATCGTATTGCTCCCCAAACCCAAGCCCTGGCAAATCCCGGCACCCAGGGCAATGACGTTTTTCAAAGCGCCCCCCAGTTCCACGCCCACGAGGTCGCTGCTGCGGTAAAGCCGGAGACTCGGGCCGGAAAAACCAACCTGAATCCTGGCTGCCAGCTCCTGATCGCGCGCGGCCACTACCAAGGCGGTGGGATGCCCCCGGGCGACCTCCTGCGCGAAGCTGGGGCCGGATAGCACGGCGATCCGGGGCGCAAATGGCTCTCCCAGCACTTGCTCGATCACCTGGGAGATACGGAGCAGCGTGCCGTCTTCCAACCCTTTGGTGGCGCTAAGGAACGCCATGTCCGGCCTGAGGTAGGCACGCATCCTCCGGTACAGCTCGCGCGCCACCTGAGAAGGCATGGCTCCCACCACCAGTTCCGCCTCCTCCAGCGCGTCACGAAGTTCGGTTACGATTTCCACGCCGGCAGGAATTACAATGCCAGGCAGGTAGAGATCGTTCTCCCGGCGGCTGCGCATCCGCTCGGCCAAATCAGCCTCGTAAACCCACAACCGGAGGCGCTCCACCCGCGGCGCCAGCACCACCGACAGCGCCGTGCCCCACCCACCAGCTCCTATGATGGCAACATGCTTCAGGATCGTCGTCCTCTAAGGGAAAACACGTTCTCGGTCCCGGCGCGGAGCCGGTGAATATTTTCCTTGTGGCGCCAAATGATAAAAGCGCCGCCTACGGCCGCGGTCAAGATCACCACCCAGGGCGGATGCTCAAGCAACCAGACCGCCAGCGGAAAAGCGCCGGCAGAAATCATCGAGCCCATGGAAATGTAGCGCGTGCGCCAAACCACCACGGCAAAGGTCGCCACCGCCGCCAATATCGCCAGCGGCGCCAGGCACAAGAAGGCCCCCAGAAAGCTGGCCACGGCCTTGCCGCCCCGAAAACGCAAGAAAACCGGAAAGGCGTGACCCAACATGACCGCAAGCGCGGCGCCGCTCATAGCCGGCACCGATCCGCCGGTAAGCCGCCCCGCCAGCCAAACAGCCAAGTAGCCCTTGGCGATGTCGAGCAGCAAGGTCAGAAGACCGGCCAGCCGGCCCGTAGTGCGCAGCACATTGGTAGCTCCGATGTTGCCACTGCCCATCGAGCGCACGTCGCGCCCGGTCTTGAGCTTCACCAGCAGATAGCCGAACGGGATGGCGCCGCAGAAATAAGCCGCGCCTAAGGCCACTATCAAGCGTGTCATGGGCGGAAGCGAAATTCCGAAAGCTTAGTATAGACCGAGCCGCCGGGCCTTAGTTCGCTCAGGTAGAGGTAAAACCGGTCGGCCTGGAAACAGCCGAACTCCTTGCTGGGCAGCTCAGCGATGGCCCGCTTGAGCCTGGCGAGCGGGACCGGCTCCTTGATGCGCGCCAGGGTCAGGTGCGGTGAGAAAGGACGTGTTTCCGCGGGCACCCCGAGCCTGGCCAAGGCAGCGTCGGTCTGGCGCGCTAGATCGGCCAAGCCGGGACCGGCCTCAACCCCCACCCAGAAAACGCGCGGGGCACGCTCGTGGGGAAAGAACCCCAACCCCCGCAGACTGATGGGAATGGGATCGAACGCCGTCAAGCCAGCCAGCACAGCCTCCAGTTCGGCTCGCCGGTGTTCGGGCCATTCCCCGATGAACTTGGTGGTGACATGCAGGTTCTCCCGCAGGCTCCAGCGCAGGGGCGCGGTCGGCTTGAGCCGCTCGAGCAAGCTCTCCAGGTTGTCCAATACGTCCGCCGGTAGGTCAATAGCAGTGAACAAGCGCATTGTATCCTTAGAGTAAGCCAGCCGACTCGAGAATGCAGTGGTGCGATCCCGTTCCCTACGCCCAGCTTGAAACTGAAACCGAGATCCTGCCGGAAAGCTTCTTTGCGCGGCCGACCGAAGAAGTGGCGCGCCAGTTGTTAGGCAAGGTTCTGGTGCACCGCCGCATGGCGGGCATGATTGTTGAGGTCGAAGCGTATCTGGGCGAGCAAGACCTGGCCGCTCACGCCTCGCGCGGGTTGACTCCGCGCACCCGGGTGCTGTTCGGGCCGCCTGGCCGCGCCTACGTGTATTTCGTTTACGGCATGCACGAATGCCTGAATATCGTGGCCGAGCCCGACGGAGTGCCGGGCTGCGTGTTGATTCGCGCCCTGGAGCCTCTCACCGGCATCGCCCAGATGCACCAGCGCCGGCCGGCGGCGCGCTCCCTGTACGAGTTGACCTCGGGGCCAGGCCGCCTCACGGCAGCCCTCGGGATCACGCGCCGCCTGTACGGCGCGAATCTGACCCAGCCCGGGCCTTTCACCGTCCGACGCTGGCTTCGGGCGCCGCCTTTTCAGATCACCAGCTCGGCCCGCATCGGCATTCGCCATTGCAAGGACTGGCCCCTGAGGTTCTTTATCGCCGGAAACCGTTTCGTTAGCAGGCCTTGATTGCCTTCAATGCCCGCCTGAGCGCGCTATCCTAAATGAGCGAATGCTATGTTGAAGCCGACGATTTTCCGCGAGTACGACATACGTGGCATTGCCGACGAAGACTTGCAGGACCTTGACGTAGAGGAGCTCGGCCGCGGCATCGGCACTTACCTGGGGCGCAAGGGCGCGCGCCGCATTACGCTGGGTGGGGACGTACGCCAAAGCAGCGGACGCTTGAGGCAAGCGCTGGCCCGCGGCCTGCTCGCCACCGGGCTGGAGGTCACCGACCTCGGCGTGGTGCCCACGCCGGTGCTTTACTATTCGGTTTTTCACCTCAAAGCTGACGGCGGGGTAATGATTACTGGCAGCCATAACCCGCCCGAGTACAACGGATTTAAGGTGATGCTCGGGCAATCCACCATCTACGGCGCCGAAATCCAGCACCTCCGGGAGCTCATCGAGAAGCAGGATTTCTTACAAGGCCGGGGCTCGCTGGCTTCCTACGACATAGTCACGCCGTACGTAACCGAGCTGGCCGCACAATTCCGCTTCCCACGCCGCCTGAAAGTGGCTTTGGATGCAGGTAACGGTACGGCCGGCCCCGTCTTGCATCGCATCTTGGAGCAGCTTAACGTCGAGCCCATTGAGCTGTTCTTCGAACCCGACGGGCGCTTCCCTAACCACCACCCGGATCCCACCATAATAGAGAATCTCGCCGCCCTGAAAGCGGCTGTGCGCGAACAGGGCGCCGAGCTGGGCCTGGCATTCGATGGAGACGCCGACCGGCTGGGCGCTATTGACGAACGGGGCGAAGTCTTATGGGGGGATCAACTATTGCTGATATTCGCCCGGGAGATTCTCAAGCGCAAGCCGGGCGCTACCTTCATCGGCGAAGTTAAGTGCTCGCAGGTCCTTTACGACGAAATACGCCGGCTGGGGGGCAATCCCATAATGTGGCGGACCGGGCACTCGCTCATCAAGGCCAAGATGAAAGAAACCGGGGCAGCGCTGGCTGGCGAAATGAGCGGGCACATGTTTTTCGCCGATCGTTACTACGGTTACGACGACGCCATCTACGCCGCCCTGCGGTTGATGGAAATTGTGGCCGACTCCGGCCGGCCGCTGTCCGCCCAGTTGGAAGGGGTTCCCCGCATGGTGGCCACGCCAGAGATTCGCGTAGACACCCCGGACGAGATCAAGTTCCAGGTGATCGCGCGGGTGGCCGAGCAATTCCGGGGCAAGTACCCGACCATTGACATAGACGGCGTGCGGGTGATTTTCCCCCAAGGCTGGGGACTGGCGCGCGCCTCCAACACTCAGCCGGTACTGGTGCTGCGCTTTGAAGCCGTCAACCAAGAACTGCTGGAGCGCTATCGCCGGGAGGTCGAGGAGGCGGTTATGCAAGCCAAAGCCGCCCTCAGCGCAGCCTCTTGAGACTTAGCCCGCGAACTTGTAACCGAGCCCGCGCACGGTTAGTATGAACTGGGGGTGTTTGGGGTTTTCCTCCAGCTTCTGGCGCAGCCAAGCGACGTGAACATCCACCGTGCGCGTGGTGGTGCCCGGCTCATAGCCCCATACCTTCTCGAGCAGCTCCTCCCGCGAGAGGGCGTTACCGCGATGCTCGATCAAGTAGCGCAATAACGCATACTCGCGCGCCGACAGCGTCACCGGCTGCCCGTTTTTCAGAACCTCAGCGCGGCGAAAATCCACCCGAACAGGACCGAAGCTGTAGCTTTCGCACGTTTTGGCCTTGCGCTCCGGCGCGCGCCGCAGCAACGCTTCAATGCGCGCCAGTAGCTCCATCATGTCGAAAGGCTTGGTCACGTAATCATCGGCGCCGGTTTTCAAGCCCACCACTTTGTCCACCACCTGGCTGCGCGCGGTCAACATCAAGATAGGTGTGTTGAGGCCGGCTTGGCGGAGCCGCCGGCAAAGCTCAAAACCCGAGAGGCGGGGTAGCATCACGTCCAGGATTATCAGATCGAAGCCCCCGGCCGACGCCTTGCTCAGACCCTGCTCGCCGTCCAAGGCGGTTTCCACCGCGTAACCCTCACTGGTCAACCGGTCAGCCAGCGTGAGCACCAAGCCTGGCTCGTCTTCAACCAGCAGAATCCTCGGCTCGACCGTCGGCTCGGTGTTGTTAAGCATGGCTTTGTTGGGTAGCCGCCGGCGCAGCGGGCAAGCAAATTATGAAGACGGAGCCCTCACCCGGCCGGCTTTGCACATTAATCTGGCCGCCGTGAGCCTGGATCACGCTGCGCGCGAGGCTCAATCCCAGCCCGGTCCCGCGAACCCGGCCCTCACTGGCATTTCGTCCGCGATAAAAAGGCTCGAAAATGTGAGGAAGGTCAGTAGGGCAGATCCCAGGCCCGCGGTCTTCGACACGCAGCTCAATCCAACGTCTCCCGTCTACCGCGCGTGCCTTCAAACCGACCCACTTGCCCGCGGCCGCGTACTGGAGGGCGTTAGCGATCAGATTGCGCAAGCAGCGGCTGAGCGCCGCCGGATCGGCCTGCAAGGGCGGCAGATCTTCTTCAACCTGTGTCTCAACCGTCACGCCGGCTTCCTGCGCCGCGGCCGCCGTGGCGGCCACCGCCTGCCCGATCAACTCGCTGACCTGCACGGGCCGGAGCTGATAGTTCAACCGGCCCGCTTGAGCGCCGGCGAAGCTCAAGATTTGCTCCACCATCTCGGTCAACCGGCGGCCCTCGCTGCGTATCAGGGCACCGTAGCGGCGGGCTTGCTCGCCGTCGCTGACCAGCCCATCGGCCAAATTGTCACCCGCCGAGCAAATCACCGCCAACGGCGTGCGCAGCTCGTGTGAGATCCCCGCCACAAACTCCATTTGCAGGCGGGCCAGCCGGTGGGAGCGTTGCGCGGAAACAATCAGCATGGCCAAGCTAGCCGCCATCAGTATCAAGATGCCCGAGCTCAGAGCCAGATTTCGCCGGCGCAGCCGGCTTACTGCGGCCTCAAGCGAACCGGAGCGGTGTTTAACCAGCAGTTGCCAGCGCCCTTCCGGCTCCAGGCGTAGCGGCGCGCCCGGCGCCAGAACCGGCCCTTCGACACCCGCTGCATTGACCTCGGCAAATGCCCGCACCAAACCGGGGCGCAGGTCGAGCAAACCGGCACTGGCGTCAGGGGAAGCCATCGGCTGCTCGGGTAGCGAGGGATCTGAGCGATAGATGACCCGCCGGTCTGCCTTGCGTACGACTTGAACCTGAAAATCGAAGCCCTCGGCCCGGCGGAAATGGCGGTCCACCAGCTCCGGCAACAGGCGGGCAGCCAGGAAGTCGGTGTCAAGCTCCACAATGACCCATCCATCCGGACCGGGCCTTGGCTCAGTAAGCCATTCCGGTCTCCGCGGGCGGCCGCGCAGCGGGCCCCGCCACCGCGGAATTATCAGCGTCTTACCCTCTTCATCCATGACGGCGCGCCAGGGCGGCGCCCCTCCGGGAGCCCTCTCCTCAGCGCGCGCCGCCAGGCGCGTGCGCAACCCTTGTAGATGCTCAGGCCAGGCGATCCGCTCAAACGAGGACTTGGCAGACCTGTAAATCCAAATCTCCCCCAAGCCGGCATCGCTGTCGCCAGCCACGTATAGGGCTCGCACTAGCTCTGGATGGGCTGTGGAGTCTTTCCACTGCTGCCACCGTTCCGTCAGCTCGATCAGTTCCCGTTCGGGCGGCGCAGGCCTGCCCGCACTCAAGAACGCCAATAGACGCATCAGCTCGCCGTTGAATTCCTGGGTGCAGCGCAGCACAGACGCCCTCAAATGCACCCGCAGACGCTCCCGTTCGGCCTCACCCAACTGCCCGACCCATTGGTATTGCAGCAGAGCCAACGTAACCAGCAAGCCTAGGGCCGCCCCCATAACCAAGAAGGAGACCGCCGATCGGTCGCGCCCGTGCCGCACGATTCAATTATCCCTTAATGCTCGGCCCGGCCGAGGTGCTCGCCGCGCTGCGCTCTGCTCGCACCAGCACCCACTAGCCTGTGCCCGTGCGTTTGAGCGAAACTGGAAATTCAGGGCCCGGGCGCAAGATTGCCGCGCAAAGCAGGGCTGGGCCCGTGATCGAGCTTATACGAGGAGAAATCAGACACCATGGCGTACGTGATCGTAGACACTTGCACCAAAGATATGGCTTGTGTGGACGCTTGCCCGGTGGATTGCATCCATCCCAAACAGGGCGAAGCCGATCTGGACTCGGTTCCCCAGCTTTACATCAATCCGGATGAGTGCATTGACTGCGGCGCTTGCGTTCCCGTTTGCCCGTCCAATTCCATCTTCGTGCTCGAGGAACTGCCTCCGGACAAGGCACAGTTCGCAGAGGTCAACGCTGCCTACTACCGCAAGTGATCTCCTGGGCGCGAGCCCGAGGCTGGTGTGGCTCGCGCCCCGCGCCTGCCCGCCGTATCAGCGAGCGCTCTTTAGCCGGGCAGAGCCAGGAAGGTTGCCCAGGCATGGGCGTGCTCGTCGCCTTGCGGCGAGCTCAGCGCTGCTTCGGTGAGAATCTTGCGGCGTTGCCGCTCGACGACCCAGGCCCGCACGCGCAAGGTCTTGCCGGGCACCACGTGCTTGCGCAAGCGGACCCGCAGCTCACAAGTTAACGCCGGCCAGCCTCGCGCGCTGACAGCCTGCGACATGGCCTCGTCCAAGACGGTGCTCACGATACCTCCGTGGATGATGCCCTTGAAACCTTCCCAGTCGCTGGTGGGCGTCCAATCAGCCGCCACCGCGCCGTCCTCGGCCATCTGAAAGCGCAACTGCATGCCGCGCGGATTCTCAGGCCCGCAAACCACACAGGCGGGATTGGGTAATGCTTGCAAACTCACAGCCTGTAATTCTCCTCACTGTTAGCGCCAAAGAATCCTCAATAATAGCCCGTTTTGCCGGCTTTACTCAACTGCCGGGATCGCGCGGGAGCCAGCCGCTTCCTCGCCAAGCTACAATCAAGGCTTCCAGGAGTCGAAAATGTCGGCGCTGTCATTTGTCAAGTCAAGGTCAGCCACCGGCGCCGCGGTCCCTGGCACAACCGTTACCGTCACAGAAACCGCGATCGGCGTGCCAACCATGGCCCTCACTAGCGAATCTTCAGGCGCGTCAGCGTCACCAACACACAGAACGAGCACCATCCATCGCTCCCCTTGCCCGCGCGGGGGCCAAGGCTTCAAGGGGAATCGCTATAACAACCCGGCGCGCAGCGCGGCAGTTTCCTGCACCCGCATCCTATCCCCTGCCATGGTCAATGTGGGCGCGCAGTTTGCTCCCGACGTCGGCTTTCAAGACCCCTGGAACTGGCGGAATAACCGCGGAACCACCGGCTTGAACATCCGGCACAAGTTCGTGGCCAGCTACACTTACGAGCTGCCCTTTGGCAAAGGGCGCTGCTGGATGGAAAGGATCATGCGGCGCTGCCTCTTGCTCGCTCTCGGGCTGGCGAGCTGGCTAACATGGGCTCAACAAGCCCGCTTCGACTCACACCATTCGAGTACAGTGATGGTGGCTATGCGCGATGGCGTGCGCCTGGCTACTGATGTTTATCGCCCCGCGCGCGCCGGGCGGCCCGTGGAGGGACGGTTTCCTGTCATCATCTACCGTACCCCGTACAACAAAAACGGCCTTGCAAAAGACGCCGCTTTCTTGGCTCGCCAAGGCTACGTCGTGCTGGCGCAGGATTGCCGCGGCAGATTTGCCTCCGAGGGCCGCTTCTACGCCTTCGTGAACGAGGGCCGGGACGGTTACGATACCATCGAGTGGGCCGCAGCACAGCCCTGGTCGGACGGGCGAGTGGGTACCGCCGGCGCTTCCTACCTGGCTTGGGATCAGTATCACGCTGCCATGTATCGCCCGCCTCACCTGGCCGCGATGTTCGCCCTGGTGGGCGGGGCCGATTTTTACCAGGAATACGCTTACCCGGGTGGCGCTCCCAACTTGGGTTGGCCCGCCTGGCTATTGCGCTCGGCAGCCACCAGCCGTGAGGCGGCGCAAGCGCCGGAATCAGCCGCGCGACTGCAATCTATCTTGAAAGACCCGTGGCAGTGGCTGGCCCTGCACCCACGGCAGCGTCTGGAAACCTTTCGGAATTTCCCCGACCACTTTCGAATGTATCAAGATCTGCTGGAGCATCCCGAGTTTGATCAAGCCTGGCGACAGCGGGGCTTCTACGTCAAGGGCTACTATCGGGACATCAAAGACGTTCCAACCTTGCTGCTAAGCGGCTGGTACGACTACTTCGCCGAGGGAGTACTGGAGAATTTCCAAGCCTTCGCGCGGCTCCACAAGAGCCCCACTTACCTGATCATGGGACCTTGGCCGCACGGCACTGGTGCTGCACAGTGCGGTGATGCAGACTTCGGCGCCCAAGCTGCGTTGGATCAAACCCGCCTGATGCTGGAGTTTTTCGACCACTTTCTCAAGGGCCAGCCTTCGAACAGCCTGGGGCGCGAACCGGTCCGCTATTTCCTCATGGGGGGTGGCGAGGGGGCGCGCGGCGCCGGCGGGCGTTTGCGCCATGGAGGCCAATGGCGCACTGCCTCAAGCTGGCCTCCTGCTTCGGTGAACACCTCGCGTTACTATTTGGCAGCCGGGGCCAGGCTGATCACCCAGGCGCCTTCCGAACAGGGTGCGCGGAGCTTTGTGTTCGATCCGGATAATCCAGTGCCCACCATCGGCGGGCGCTACGGCGTTCCCGGAACACCCCCCTGCGCGCAAAATCAGCTCTGCTCTCCCAAAATACCGGGCTGCAAGGATGCGCGCCCGCTCGCCGAACGTGAGGACGTTTTGAGTTACTCGACCCCGCCCCTGGAAACCCCCATCGCCATCGCGGGCCAAATCCGGGTGACATTGTGGGTGGCTTCCGATGCTCCTGACACCGACTTTACCGCCAAGCTGGTGGATGTGTATCCGGACGGGTATGCCTTGATACTAGCCGACGGACAGATCCGCATGCGCTATCGGGAGAGCTTCAGCCGCCCGACGCCGATGAAGCCCGGACAGCCTTATTGCGTGCAAATCCCGCTGGGATCTACGGCCAACCTGTTCGCACGAGGACATCGCATCCGGCTGGAAGTTTCCTCAAGCAATTACCCGAAGTTCGAGCCCAACCCCAACACGGGGGAGCCGGTGACGGCCTGGACGCGCCGGGCCAAAGCCCGCAACAGCGTGTATCACGGCGGCCGCCGCGCATCTTTCCTCGAGTTGCCCGTGCTCACTCAAGTGCAATAATACGGACCGGTCCCTCCAGCCCGTTGGGACGCAAGCGCAGCAGCCGGTCGCGCTCGCTCGAGAAGTCAAGGCCCCAGCTCCCGCGCGGGTAAATGGTGTCGCCCTGCGCTTGCCAACCCGCATCCGAATTAGCCACACGCACCCGCAACCTGTTGCGAGGCTCTACAAGGCCGGTTATATCGAAACGAAACGGCCGCCAAATGCGCACACCCAGCGGCTGTCCGTTCAGCCACACTTCCGCCGCCACACCCACGTCGCCTAGATCCAGGGCCAAGCGCCGCCGGAGCGCCGGCTGGGGCAGCTCGAATTCGGTTTCGTAGACTGCGGCGCCGGAGTAATGGCGCAGTGCGGAATCGCTCCAGCTAGCCAACGTGCACTGGGTTTCTGCGGTGAGAAAAGCCAACGGCTTCTCGGGGATGTGATCCACTTCAATCGTGAGAGTGCTGGCTCCCATAGGCACCGGTACCCGCCGAGCATCTTGCTCCAGGGCCACCGTGCCCGGCGGAACTTCTATCCGCAAGCGAGTGGGCTGCCCGGCGATCGGCCCCGTTGGCTTGCGCTTCTCACGAGCAAAAACCAAATCTCGCAGCGTAGAGCCGCTTTCATCGGTCAAGCGAACGCTGAACGCAGTAGGGACCATCAAGCTTGGTCCCAGTTTCACCAGCAATCGGTTCCACCCCCGCCGCATCTGAATCGCGGCCGTTTCCGCCCAGCAATCCCGCAACAGCAGCCACTTGGGATGCCGGTGGATACTCAGCACCTCTTTGCCGTTCCACCAGGCGCGCAGGCTATCGGCGAAAGCCGCCACCAGGCGTGCCCGGCGCTCAATGGGCGAATACACGTTCACGTACCCGTAGTAAACACCGAAGCTACGATCGCCGGGCAATCCCAGCACTTCCCGAGGGACGATACGATAGCCCGGCGATTCGATCCAATTCCACTGCACGGGACCGTATGCGCCCCGGTAGCGCCCAGTGCGGTGAAAGCCGCGCTCAGGGGGGAAGCGCCGGAAGAAGCCTTCGTGATCCCCGTAAGGGAACGGTCCGATCAACCACCAGCCGCGGATGCCCAGCCGCTCAGGTGCCAGCCAGACCGGCTCACCGCCCGGCTCCGCCGCCGCATAAGGCACCAGTACCTTGTCTGTTTCCAACCTCAGCCGCCAGCCGGTATGGGGCAACTGCAACAGCGTAGTCTCCCGGTTTACCGCACAAGGTCCCGCCGGCGTCCCCGCGTGACGTACCAGGAAGAAAGCGTCCCACGGGCCGAAACGCAGGGTAAGCTCGCGACCCTCGCCCAAGCTACAGCGCGCGCCGGTCTCCGCATCCCACTTCTCCCAGCGCGCGGCGGCAGGCATGCGCACCCGCGCTACTCGCTCATCCGGGCCGTCGTTCACCACCCAGAACCACTCCGCCTGTTCGCTGCGACGGCGGGAGAAGTAAACGCCCTCGCCTTCGATAACCTGAATGGCGGGCGGCTCGATTGCGCGCAGGGCGTCGAGGACCGGCTTCAAATCCGCGCGAATCCCGTCAGGCACCCGCGTCGGATGCACATAGTCCAGCCGATCCATGAAGGGCTTATGCTCACGCACAGGAAAGCGTGACATCCGAAGGCCGCTTAGCGCTTCGGGTTGCGTGCCCAGGGCAAAAACGATCCCGCCCGCTGCGATGAATGCTCGCAGCCTGGCGGCGGCGGCCTGGTCAATTTCGGTCATGGGCGGGAGGATGAGAACACGGAATTCCTCCTCGCCCAGCTTAAGCTTGCCCGGTACTATCTGCGCGCGGGCAAGATAATAGCGGTCCAGCACGTGGTAGTCCCAACCCTGCCGCGCCAGCTCCAGTTGCAGGGCGCTGTAGTAGTTTTGCACTTGATCCATGAAATTGCCCCAGTAAAGCTCGCGTTTTTGCCTGGCAAACAGGGGGGCCGAGTGAGCAAAGGCGGTTTCCAGCGGGTAGTAAATGGCCACAGGAGCCAGGTGAAGGCCCTGAGCGTTCATAAATTGAACGCGGCGCACGTAGTCCGCGTAACGGCGAAAGTATCTCCAGAATGGCTGGCCCCGGAACCATTGGGGCGGCCAAGTAATTTTCTCGGGATCGTAATCAAAATAAGGGACCAACAAATTAGCTCCCCAGAGCAGAGCCATGTTAGTCCCCAGGCGCATTTTTTCCGGGCTGAGAAAGGAATCGTGGCCCTGCAAGCCCTGGTTTTCCACCACCAGCGGCACGTTTTCAAAGTGGGCCACAGAGACCGCTTCCTTAAAATCGAGCGGCATGCGCGCGCGCTCAAGCAGAGCGTCGATCATCACGAAGTCGCCTGCCCGCCAGTGGCGGAACATATCTCCGGCCTGACTGACTTGGATCCAAAGCTGCTCTTCATATAGCGACGTAGCGTGACGCAGCCCGTGCCGGCGGCACCAGGCGGCCACTTGCTCGGTAAACGCGCGTGCGTAAAGATCCGAGAGCAGCTCCAAGTAATCGGTGCGCAGCTTGCGGGCTACAGCAGGCGGGCGGCTTTCGCGTGTGAGTAGCGGCAGGCGAGGCCGCAGATCGTAACCGTAGCGGCGCTGGAACTCATCGAACAGGCGCGGCGTCCACGCGATGGGCGAGCCATAGGCCCCTTCGTGGTCGGCGACGGTCAGCTTGAGCGTGCGACCCAGATGGTCCGGAAAACGGCGGGCGAACTCTTCGTAGACCAGATCCAGGTACAAGCGCACGGCGTCAGGGTTCAACAGATCTACGCGCGTGTTGTGGGCGCCGGTCGCGGGGACCAGCCGGTAGAATGTGACCACCCAGCGCCCCGGCGGGGCTTCCCAGCACCATCGCTTGCCGCGGGGCGCCAGCAGGTGCAGCGATTCGGGCTCGATCCTGGCGCCGTCATCCACCCGTCCTGCCACCGCAAACCAGGCCGGCGTGCCAGGGGCGACACACCAGCGCCGCGGCCCTTCCACCAGGTGTTCGTCAGAGTCCAGCCGCCGCATGCGGAAATCGGGTCGAAGCTCCAGCACCCGGCTGAGCTCTGGCCCTCCTTGCGGACGCCATGCGTGAGCGCTAGGCCAGTTCAACTCGTCGGCAAAGTTCAAGGTGAAGCCCAGTTCCCGCGCCGCCTCCAGCGCTGCCGACACCTGCGCCCAGTAGGGCTCCGAAAGGTAGCTGGGCTCGATACCGTCCCACGGGAAGACTACCGCTTGGAAGACGCCCTGTGCAATCATCTCGCGCATCTGGCGACGAGTCTGCTCGGCCGTGATGCGCCCGTTCCAATACCAGTAAGGCATCAACGAGTACTCTCGCGGCGGATCCTGAAAGGCTTGCTCCAATCCGGCCCCTTGCAAGGCAGCCAGCAACCACAGCTTTGCTACAGTGAGCCTGAGGAGTGTGCTCATGCTGTCGCGAGCTATTATTTCAATTCTCAGTTTGGCTCTGGCTTGCGGCGGGCAGGAAGCTGTCTTCGCCCGCGCGCGCCAAAACGCCCGGCGCTGGGAAGAGAGTGCAATCGCCATCCGGCGCCTGTTGCACGCCTGGCTCAAATATGCGGACCAACGCACCTTGCTGCTGCCCGATCGCCTCCCGGGAGGGGCCCGAGGACTGAAGCCAGGCGACACACGACGCCTATACACGCCGCACAACTCCGGCGCCGATTTGTACCCCTATCTCATACTGACCGCGCACCTCACCGATCCCGAGCTCTATCACGGCCGCATGATGGAAATGCTACGCAACGAGGTCCGCTACACCACGGCGCAAGCTTCCGTGCCCGGCAATCTCGACTTGGCCACCGGCGAGCTTGGACCAGCCAGCCTGTTCGGCGCCGGAGAATACGCCAAGGACGGACTGCTGGCGGTGACCGAACGGCTCGGCCGCACACCCTGGTTCTACCGAATGGTGGACATGATCGCAGACGCCATGCAACAGGCCCCGGTCGCCTCCCGCTTCGGCAATCTGCCCGCCTCGGACGCCGAGCTGAACGGGGACTTTTTGCAGGCCTTGGTGCGACTGGCCCCTATGACCTCCGACCCCCGCTTCTGGGAGTGGGCCAGAAGAATCGGCGACGCCTACGTTGAGGAAGTCCTGCCAGGCAATCACGGCTTGCCCAGCTCCAAGTGGGACTTTGAAAAGCACGCCGGCGACGGGCAGCTCCGCCTGCGCGATCACGGCAACGAGATGGTAGTCGGCTTGGTGCTGCTGTATTGCTTGGAGCAGGACTGGCAGACGCCGCGTGCAGCCCGCTATCGGCCCGTCAACACGCGGATGCTCGACCGCATCCTGGCCTCGGCCAACCCAGACGGAATGCTCTATAACGTCATAGACGCCGCCACGCTGAAACCCATAAATGCCGGCCTATCGGATAACTGGGGATACGTCTACGGCGCCGTCTACGCCTTCTACCAAGCCACCGGGGAAGACAAGTACCGGCAAGCCGTGATACGCGTGCTGCGCAATCTCCCCAAGTACCGCAACTACGACTGGGAGAACGGTTCCTTCGACGGTTACGCAGACTCCATCGAGGGCGCCCTGTACCTGGTGGCCCGCGAGCCGGTGCGGGAAGCTTTGGATTGGATTGAATCGGAAATTCGCGTGATGGCGGCCATGCAGCAACCCAGCGGCCTCATCGAACATTGGTACGGCGAGGGCAACTTCAATCGGACCCTGCTGCTTTACATGGATATGAAAAGCATGGGTTGCCGGCCCGACCGCTGGGCGCCAGGGGTGCGCATCGGAGCGGTGCGTGAGGGAGGGCGGCTTTACCTCAGCCTGGAAGCCCCCAGCGATTGGCAGGGCCGCATCCATTTTGATTTTGCCCGCCATCGCCGAGTACTGAACTTCCCGCGCAACTACGTGCGGCTGAACGAGTTTCCCGAATGGTTCACGGTGGATGAGAACACACTGTATCGCGTCCGGCCGCACTCCGGGTCGGAGCAGCTTTATCTGGGCTCCGAACTGATTGCGGGCGTGCCGCTAGCGCCCGGCGACTGGACGATCGAGCCGCTGGGACCTCCGCCCTACGGCCCGGTCCACGCCAAACAAACCGCGGGAAAGTAGCCACAGCGCCCTGCTCGCCGGGGTCAGCGAAGTATTATCCTGTGAAGCTATGGATCGCCGCCGTTTCCTCAGCTCGACGCCCTTCGCTCTAGCCGGCCTGCGAATGTCCGCAGCCGAATCGCGTCCCAACATACTGCTGTGTATCGCCGACGACTGGGCCTTCCCGCACGCCTCCATTTACGGCGACCGGGTGGTGCGTACGCCTAACTTTGATCGCGTGGCCCGCGAGGGCGTTCTGTTTACCCACGCCTTCAGCGCGGCGCCTTCCTGCACGCCCTCACGCGCAGCCATTTTGACCGGGCAGGCGCCTCACCGTCTGGAAGAGGGCGCCAGCCTGTATGGCCCTCTGGCTGCCAGGTTCCCGGTTTACACCGACTTGCTTGAACAGGCCGGCTACTTCGTCGGATTCACGCGCAAGGGTTGGGGTCCGGGCGATTTCAAAGCCGGCGGGCGCACCCGCAATCCCGCCGGCCAGCTCTTCAAGACCTTCGAAGAATTCTTGCGAGCGGCGCCTCCCGAAAAGCCATTCTGTTTCTGGTTTGGCAGTCACGACCCCCATCGGCCGTACGAACCTGATTCGGGCCTGAATTCAGGCATGAACCCGCAAGACGTAATCGTGCCGCCTTTCTGGCCGGACGTGCCTGAGGTGCGCCGCGACATCCTGGATTATTATTTCGAAGTGCAGCGCTTCGATCGCGAGGTAGGCGAGCTGCTGTCTTTGTTGGAAAAAGCGGGCAAGGCCGCCAACACCCTGGTCGTCATAACCGGCGACAACGGCTGGCCTTTCCCGAGAGCGAAAGCTAACCTGTACGACGCGGGCACGCGACAGCCGTTCGCAGTGCGCTGGCCGGCTCGCATCAAAGGCGGGCGAAAGCTTGACGATTTCGTTAACCTGGCCGATTTGGCCCCCACGTTTCTGGAGGCAGCCGGGCTGAAGCCGCTTGCCGAGATGACCGGTCGCAGCCTGCTCGGCTTGCTGACCGGCAGCGAAAAACCAGGCAGCCGCAACGAGGTCTTTCTCGAGCGCGAGCGGCACGCCAACGTCCGCCGCGGCAACCTGAGCTACCCGGCGCGCGCCATTCGCACGCGCCAGTACCTCTACATCCGCAACTTCCGGCCCGATCGCTGGCCCGCGGGTGATCCCGAACTTTACCACTCGGTGGGGCCTTTCGGCGACTGCGATGACGGGCCCACCAAGCAATTCATCCTGGCCCACCGCCAGGAACGGGACTACGCGCGCTACTTCGAGCTTTGCTTCGCCAAGCGCCCGGCTGAAGAGCTTTACGACCTGCGTAAGGATCCGCACCAGATAAACAACGTGGCCGGCCGCCGCGAATATGCCACGATCCAGCAGCGCTTGCGCGACCGGCTCATGCAATGGATGAAGCAGACGGGCGATCCGCGCGCTACCGTGGATGATGATCGGTGGGATCGCTATCCTTACTCGGGGCCGCCAGCTCGTAAGGGCTAATGCCCCTATGCCCTGCCCCGCCGCTGGATAGGCTTTTGCCCCGGCGGGGCCGGCTGGAAGATATCCCGCGAGCTGAGGCCCAGCTTGCGCGCCATCTCCAAGCAGTAATCCAAGCGGCCCACGTCGGGCCCATGAATGTTTGAGCCGAAGGAAAACTTGACGCCGGCTTTGTGCGCCAGGCGCAAGAAATCCTCGCTGGGCAGGCGGTAGCGCGAATTTATCTCGATAGCGACGCCATAACGGCGGGCCGCCTCGATAACCTTCTCCATGCGCTCACGCGTCCAAAGGCTGGCGTGTTCTGCCTCAATGGCAGCAGGCAGGAACGTGGGATTGGCCAGGATATCAATCGGTTCCCGCCGCATCACTTCGACGTGGAAATCCACGTAACGATCCATGAACCCCTGCGGATCCTCGATTACTTTAGCCGCCGGTGTCCACAGCTTGATTAGCGGCTCGTCCCCGCCGGCGCCTTTGAAGACGCGTTGGGGCACCGTGAGCGCGTCGGTAAGGACGTAATCCAGCTCAGCAACCAGGCGGGGCGAAAAACAATCCATCCAGTCCAAACCCTCAGCCTGGATGCCGCGATACACCGGCTTGCCCGCCAGCATGTCAAGGTAGCGGCGCAGGTCCTCATCACGGGTGAGCATGCCACGATAGCCCAGCTCGGGCCGCCCAGCGTGCTCGACTATGCCGAACCGCACGCCCCGCTGTCGGGAGATTTCAAGCGCTTTTTCCAGCGTGATGCGCTCGTCCAGGTGAACGTGGTAGTCAACTAAGGGAAGCTCGTCCGCCGGCAGCAAAGCCCCGACCAGCATGCCGGTAAATTCCCGTCGCGTGATCATGCGGTTCCTTCCATTAACTGAAGAATCTTGTTGCGCACCGTGCGAGCCATACGCGCATCGGGCGCCACCACCAGTATAGTGTCATCGCCGGCCACGGTGCCCACGATCTCCGGCCACTCCTCGCGGTCCAAGGCCACCGCTACCGTGTTAGCGTGGCCGGGCGAAGTTTTCAGCACCACCAGGTTCTTGGCTGTGCGCACGTCTCGCAAGAACTCAGCCGCAAGCTGTGCCAGGCTGGGGCCTGCCGGCGAAGGCGCAAGCTGGCGGTAGCCTTGCGGCGTCTTGACCAACCCCAGCTCCCGTATGTCGCGCGATAAGGTTACCTGCGTGGCGCGGATGCCGGTACGCCTGAGCGCCTGGGCTAGTTCTTCCTGCGTATGAATAGCGCGGCTGCGTATGAGTCGCAGAATTTGGCCCTGGCGGTAAGCCTTGGTCATGGCTGTGCCAGCGACGCGCGCATGGCTTCGAGACGCTTGAATGCTTCTTCGAGGGCATCGGCGACAGCTTGCGGTCCCGTACCCCCCGGGATCTCGCGGGTTTTCATGCCCTGGCGCGGATCCAGCAGGCGGGCCAACTCAGGCGTGAATTCCGGCGCGAACTGCGCCAGCTCCTCGGGCGTCCAGTCAGCCGGTCGTCGTCCCCGCTTCAGGCTTTCCAGCACCAGCTTGCCCACCAACTGGTGCGCCCGATGAAACGGGACGCCGGCACGCGCCAACCCTTCTGCGAGATCAGTAGCCACCACCCAGCTTTGCTCGACGGCCGCGGCGGCCAGCTCGGGCTTCAAACGCAGGCTGCGGGCTACTACGCTGGCCATTTCCAGTGAGGCTAGCAACTCGTCGGCTGCTGCAAAAAGAGGCGGCTTGTCCTCCTGCATGTCGCGGTTGTAAGTCATTGGCAGAGCCTTCATGGTCAGGAAAAGGGATGCCAGACAGCCGAAGACGCGGCCGCATTTGCCCCGTATGAGCTCGAGCGAATCGGGATTCTTCTTCTGCGGCATCAGGCTGGAGCCGCTGGAAACTTCGTCGGCCAGCTCCAGCCAGCCGAACTCTTCGCTTGAATAAAGAATCCAGTCCTCCGCCAGCCGGCTCAGATGCAGCATAGTGACGGAGGCCGCATAAAGAAAATCGAGGACGAAGTCGCGGTCGGCGGCGGCATCCATGCTGTTGGCTGTGATCCCCTCAAAACCCAGCTCGCGCGCTACTGCCTGCCGATCGAAAGCAAAACCGCTGCCGGCCAGTGCGCCCGCCCCCAGAGGTAGCAGGTTCACTCTTGCCCGCGCTTGCGAAAAGCGCTCCCAGTCGCGCGCCAGCATCTCGAAATAGGCAAGCAAGTAATGTGACCAAAGTACGGGCTGGGCGCGGCGGAGGTGGGTGTAGCCGGGAATAATCGCCTCGGGCCACTTGCGCGCCAGCTCGAGCAAGGCTGCCGCCAGCTCCGCAATGCGGGCGCGCACCTGGTCAATTTGCTCGCGCAGCCACAGGCGGACATCAAGCGAGACCTGCTCGTTGCGGCTGCGACCCGTATGTATCTTCTCGGCTAAAGCGCCGGTGCGCTCAGCCAGCTTGCGGATGACAAGGGTGTGGACATCTTCGTCAGCCGCGCTCTCGAAAAAGCCAGGCTGCGCGGCCTCGGCACGCACCGCCTCCAGCGCTGCTTCGATCGCCTCGCGCTCCGCGGTCTGAAGAACCCCGGCGCTTTCGAGCACTCGCGCCCAGGCCTGCGTGCCGCGAATGTCGGCCTCCAGCAGACGCCGGTCGAAGCCAAGCGACGACGAAAATCGCTCGAAGACCTCCGAAGGACCACGCTGGAAACGGCCACCCCAAAGTTTCATGCTCCCGCCTCACTTCGGCGCCAGGGCAGCGCGAACGCGTACAGGCAGACCAATCAGGTTAATGAAGCCTTCGGCATCTTTCTGGTCGTAGCCGGCGCCCATGGTAAAGCTGGCTATGTCAACGGCGTAAAGAGAATTGGGTGAGCGCCGGGACACCGGCTCGGCGTGGCCCTTGTAAAGCCGCAGGGTAACCTCACCGGTCACACTGCGCGCGGCCACCTCAAAGAAGGCATCAAGGGCCTCTCTCAGCGGCGTGAACCAGAAGCCGTTGTAAACCAGCTCGGCATAATCCAAAGCCAGCCGCTGTTTGTAATGCATCAAATTGCGATCGAGCGTCAGTGCCTCGAGCTCCCGGTAAGCAGTGACGATCAGCGTACCGCCGGGCGTCTCATAGCAGCCGCGCGACTTCATCCCCACGAAGCGATTCTCGACCAGGTCCACGCGACCTACGCCGTGCTCACCGCCTATCCGATTGAGCGTTTCAAGCAGGCTCACCGGAGCCAAGCGCTCACCGTCAAGCGAGACCGGTCGCCCCTGCTCAAAGCCGATCGTCACCTGGGCAGGTTGATCCGGCGCCTCACGCGGGCTGCGTGTAATCATCCAAACGTCCTCAGGCGCGGCGTTGGCCGGATCCTCCAGCGGCCCGCCCTCGTGCGATATGTGCCAGAGGTTGCGATCCCGGCTGTAAATCTTGGTGGCAGTGGCCGCTACCGGAACGTTGTGGCGCGCGGCGTAAGCCAGCGCGTCCTCGCGAGAACGTATCTCCCATTCGCGCCAGGGAGCAATCACACGCAGGTGCGGCGCCAGCGCCTTGTAGGCCATTTCAAAGCGTACCTGGTCGTTGCCTTTGCCGGTGCAGCCGTGCGCCAGGGCGTCGCAGCCAGTTTTCAACGCGATCTCCACTTGCTTTTTGGCCAGCAGGGGCCGCGCGATCGAGGTCCCTAGCAGGTACTTGTGCTCGTAAACCGCGCCCGAGCGCACCAAGCGCCACAGGTATTCGGTGACGAATTCCTCGCGCAAATCCTCGATGTATACCTCGCTGGCGCCCGTGCGCAGGGCCTTTTCTCGCAAGCCCGCCAGCTCTTCCTCACCCTGCCCGATATTGCCGCAGACGGCCACTACCTGGCAGCCGTAGTTTTCCTTGAGCCAAGGAATGATGACGGAAGTGTCCAAACCGCCCGAATAAGCTAAAGCTACTTTCTTGGGTTTATCCATAACTCCCGAATTCTAGCAAGCCGCGCCCGCTTCAGGTCCGGCCTTTTCAGTCCAGCAACATAAGCAGCAGTGCTTTCTGCGTGTGGAGGCGGTTCTCAGCCTGCTCAAAAACCAACGAACGCGGCGACTCTATAACCTCGTCGGTCACCTCCTCACCGCGCTTGGCCGGCAAGCAGTGCAAGAAAACCGCCTGGGGAGCCAGCTCCATCAGGCGCTGGTTGACCTGGTAGGGCTGGAAAACGCGGCGGCGCTCGGCCGCCTGTTGCTCGAAGCCCATGCTGGTCCAGACGTCGGTGTAAACGGCGTCGGCGCCGGCGAGCGCCTGAGCGGGGTCGGTGGTGACCTCCAGGCGCGCGCCGTCGGTGGCAGCCAGCCTAGTCGCCGCCGCCAGCACCTCCGGCTGCGGGCCATAACCCGGGGGCGTGGCCACCGCCAGGTTGATTCCCAGCCGCGGCGCGGTAAGCATTAGCGAGTGCGCCACATTGTTGCCGTCCCCGATGAAGGCCAGCTTCAACCCCCGTAGCTCGCCGAAGCGCTCCTGCAAGGTGAAGACATCGGCCAGCGCCTGGCAGGGATGATAGAGGTCGCTGAGGGCATTGATGACGGGGACGCTCGACCAGCGCGCCAGTTCCTCAATAGTCTGTTGGGAAAAAACACGGGCCACGATGCCGTGGGTCCACCGCTCCAGGTTCCTCGCCACGTCCTTGAGCGGTTCCCGCTCGGCGATGGGCCCTTGCGAAAAGACGGCATCGCCGCCCAATTGCTTGATAGCCAGCTCGAAAGTGAGGCGGGTGCGCAGGGAGGGTTTCTCAAACAGCAAGCTCAAATAGCGCCCTTCGAGCGCCCGCGCGTAATCGCCAGGCGCGCGCTTCAAGCGAGTGGTGAGTTCCAACAGCCGGAAGAGTTCCTCCCGGGCGAGATCGAGGTCCCAGGCAAACCTGCGCAGGGCAGCTTTGGCGACGGGTGCAGCCAGCATGGAAACCTGCCTTGAATGATTATTCACTTAAGTGAATATTCACACACTCGCCCGGCGGCTGTCAAGTGTGGCCGAAAGGCTGCCAGTACCCGCGCCTGAGAGCGCTTTGGCCTTCGGGCTGGATGCCCGCTCTGCGCCCTGCCCGCTCCTCAGAGCGTCCACCCTGCGCGGTAGGGCGGGTTCACCAGCAGGTTGGCCTCGCGGTCGTTGGTGACGGTCAGCTTCTCACTGTCCCATTGCAGGTAACGGGCAGTTCGCGCGGCCAGCGTTCCGAGCAGTGCCACTTCGGT
>Ga0315298_1002820_pt1 | contig 28575 bp, 18 predicted proteins | sample WHS_1_MG_FD_203077 | JGI IMG/M metagenome (GOLD analysis project Ga0315298, IMG submission 203077) | Extremophilic microbial mat communities from Washburn Hot Springs, YNP, Wyoming, USA - WHS_1_MG | ecosystem: Environmental > Aquatic > Thermal springs > Hot (42-90C) | place: USA: Wyoming... | reverse complement strand
CCCATGATGCGTTGCCTCACAACAAACCAATGAAAATTTCAGGGGGGGCCGAGTCAGAGATAGGAATATGTATGTAACAAATTGATAGTAAGTTAATTAATTAAATTTATTTTCAAATGAAATTGCTTCGATACACTGCCTTAGGCTTATGTATGACAATCCTTGCCTTCAGTTCTAAAACACTAAATGCACAGGACCTTAACAATTCTTCGGTCATCGACTCATCTGGGATGGCTGGTTCTCCATCCTCAGAATCCGTATCCACGGCATACGATAACCTGTACTGGATTAATGACACCATAGCCTATCACTACTTTCCTACCCAAAGATTTGGTTTTGTTCGCAATGCTGTCGATAACTTTCTGCATCAGCCCAAGGAACTGGTTCGTCGGGAGAATCTGAAAGTGCTGACCTTGGTAGCCATAACCAGTGCCATCTGTTTCTATTACGATCAGGAGATAGTGGACGCTGCCCAGCAATTCGGACGATACATCGGGCTATCGGGCGAAAATAATACCTACAATCTTACCGGTACCAAAAAATTACGCATCAATGTACCCACCGACCTTAGTTCGGGACTTTATTATATCGGCGATGGTATTACGGAACTGGCTGTAAATGCTGGTTTCTACATATATGGTCTGGCCAAAAACGACCGCCGTGCTCTGCAAACGGCGGCACAGCTTGCCGAGGGAATGATTTCTGTAGGTTCATGGGTGCAAATACTCAAACACCTTACCGGTCACGAATCGCCCGAATATGCCTCGGTACCCGGAGGCCGATGGCGGTTTTTCCCAAACCCTATCGACTACCATAAGACTGTGCCCAAATACGACGCTTTCCCCTCGGGACATTTAGCAACCGCAATGATGACTACCACGGTTATATCTATGAACTATCCAGAATATAAATGGATTAAACCGTTGTGCTTTACCCTCATGGGGTTATGCGGGTATCAGATGCTCAACAATGGCGTACACTGGATGGGCGATTATCCTTTTGCACTGGCATTAGGCTATTCGGTGGGCAAATATGCCTTTGAGCGTGGACACGTAGTTGTGAACAAGAACCAACTGCCATCTACCACCCATCAACCATCTTTCAGCTACCGGATACATCCCACCTACCTGGCACCCGGGACTTCAGGATTAGCCCTAACAGTTTCTTTCTAAGATCAAAGCATTAAGTGTTTTTACACATCCCCTTTTGTGTACTCCAACGACACAAAATAGGGGTTTTTCTTCTTATTTTCCGTGAAAATGCTAAAACATAGTGCGCTTGGATAGGCCTAAATTTGTATCGTAGTTAATCACATTCACCATGCGCACGTTTATTCAATTTACCTCACGGAACATTGCCAAAAGTGCAAACTATTACCTTTCGTTTGAGATAAAAGGCAATATGTTTGCAGCCAACTTCCCGGGCATATATGGCTTCACCCGCGAATATACCTACCTGCCCTTATCCGGTTTGGCCAAACACATACCCGGCGTGGCTCTGGTACATACCAACTATATACCCATTTTCGACATGTCAATAAAAATAGGCTATCCCGACGCAATGTATTCGGGAACCGAAAAACTTATGATTCTCGAAACCAAGGTATATGATACAAAAGTCCGTTTTGCCATCCCTTACGACCAGTTGGGAGACGCTTTTGAACTTTCGGCAAAAAAACTTTTACCCTCACCCAATATTGGCTCAATTTTTGAAAAAGGTTACTTTAAGGGGATGTATATGCACGAAAACAATGTAATATACATCATCAATATTGAAAAACTTATTGATATCGACGATCTGATTGATTTAAAAATAGCACCTGCCCGTCTGGCAGCAAGGTAAGTAGTGTAAGTTTTTTTCATAGGTTAGTTTTAGGTTAATAATTAGGTTTAGTTGTGTAGCCTTACTCCGCAAGGGGTAAGGTTTTTTTATTTCCATGTACTCAAAATGGACAAGTTTTTTTATATATTTACAGAACATTGTAAGGAGGTTAAACTATTCTAAAAGTGGCAGGGGTATGACTGATGGAATTCCCGCGTGGAACAGACAGGAATTGACTACATTCAACAAATTCTTTACCTCATTGTTCGATTCTTTGAGTAATGGTTTTATTGTTTTAAAAGATGGACTGATTGTATTTGTCAACTATGCTTTTTTGCGTATGACCGGTTATGACCGGGAAGAATTAATCGGCATACCCTTACTCAACCTCTGTCCCCATAAACAATCAAACGGAAAAATTTCACAATCTTTATTGGAATCCACCATCAATGCTTCGGTATATGAGCGGAAGGAGCTGAACAATTGGAAATTTCTGGTTCGCAACCAGAAACAGCTGCGCTGCCATATGATGATTACTACCATTTTTGTTGAGCAACAGGAATTTGTTGTATTGGAAGTTGAGGAAATAATTGTTCAACGGGACATAGCCCAGCGGCTGAAAGAAAAAAACAAGCAAATAGAGTCGTTGAGCGAGGAAAGGGAGAGTCTTAACGAAGAGCTTCGTGCCACCCTCGACGAACTTGTGGAGGTTAACAAGCAACTGGCCGACAGCGAATTCTGGAATAAAACCATTGTGGAAAATATTCCTCTGGGGCTTCAGGTAATCAACAATGAAGAAACAGAGTATATCAATGGTAAGATGCTTGAAATAACGGATTATCCCGCCAGTTATTTTCAGAATAAATCGGTATTTGACCTGGCAGACGAGGAAGAAAAAAGGCGTGTTGGGGCTTTTCTCGAACACATCCAGCAGGATATGCTCAGCGAAGCCATGCTGGAGTTCTGGGCAAGAACCTCACAACACGAGCGCCGTTATCTCAGAACCCAATATGTAAAGTTAAACAAGGCAAGCCGGTGGATGGTCATCACCGCCGATCTGACCGAGAACAAGCTTAAGGAAAATGAACTACTTACCATCCAGCAACAGCTTGAGTTTGCCATAGAATCGAGCCAGTCGCTTATCTGGGACATTAATCTGGCCGTAACTGACGACACGCCGGGTATCAGCATTGGCCGTATATTTGATTATCAGCCCGGGGAACTCAAAATTCATAGAAATATCTGGCAGGAGATTATTCATCCCGATGATTATGCTGCCGTTTCGACCGAACTGGAAAAGCATTACCGTGGAGAAACCACCCTGTTCGAAGCCGAATGCCGCATCAAAACCAAGGCAGGAAACTACAAGTGGGCACTTATACGAGGAAAAATCATTTCTACTTTTTTCCCCGAACCTTCCTTGCACTTTTTTGGGATGCTGGTCGACATCTCCAAGCGCAAGGAAACAGAAGAGCAATTGGTGGTTTCGGAAGAAAAATTCCGCACCATTGTTCAACACCTGTCCGACCTGATTCTTATTGTGAATAAAAATCTTACCATTGTTTATGAATCGCCTTCGGTCTCTACGACTTTTGGTTACGAACCCGGATATCTGATCGGGAAAAATGCGCTGGAGATAATACATCCGGCCGATGTAGAAGCAGCCATGAAGGAATTTGAAAACGTACTCAACAAGGTTAACGATTTTAAGCCCACTGAACTCCGTGCCCGCCATGCCAAAGGCTACTGGGTTTACCTTGAGGTCCTGGGGGACGACCTGTCCGATCACCCCGCTATCGGAGGCATTCTCATCACCGCACGAGACATTTCCGAACGCAAGGAAAATGAGATGCAACTCGACCTCTACCGCAACCATCTCGAACAACTGGTAAAAAAACGTACCGAAGAAATTGAACTCATCAACGCTGAACTGGTAGCCATAAATGAAGAACTCAAAGCTACCAACGAAGAACTGGCTGTTAAAAACGAAAAACTTAACGACGAAATCGTCAAACGGATTGAGGCCCAGATTGCCCTCGAAGAAAGCGAAAACAAATTTCGCAGCTTCATCGAACAATCGACCGAAGGTATTGTGCTGATTGATGAAGAGGGAAAAATAGTCGATTGGAACAGGGGGATGGAAGCCATATTTAAAATTCCCCGCGAAGAGGTCATAAACACCTACGTGTGGGAATTCGATTATCGATTTTTGCCCGAGAAACGTAAAACCGCCAAACAATTCGAAGAACTTAAAGCCGCTACTATCGACTATTTCAATTCCCTCGACCATTCAAAAATAATGACGGTAGAGGGTTATTATCAAACCATCGAACTTAAACAAAAATATCTTACCGTTACCATATTTCCGGTAATTACCCCCAAGCGTCGCTATCTGGGACGTATTGTCCGCGATATTACAAGTATCAAAAAAGCTCAGGAGGAAATACAAAAGCAAAGCGAAGAGCTACAGCAGATAAACGAAAATCTGGAACAACAAAAGCGTGAACTTGAAAATGCGCTGGAAGAACTCAGAAAGACACAGGCCCAGCTGATTCAATCCGAAAAGATGGCCTCGCTCGGTGTATTGACAGCAGGTGTAGCACACGAAATTAATAATCCGGTTAACTATATCAACACCGCTCTGGAGGGGCTTAAAATTACCCTCAACGATTTTCTCGAAATATTCTACCTATACGAAACCATTACCCCCGAAAACGTTACTGCCAAACTCGAGGAGATAAAACGTTTAAAAGCTCAACTCGATTTTCCAACGCTTCAACAGGGTATCAACGTCCTGCTCAACAACATGCAAACCGGTATTGAACGCATAACCGAAATTGTAAAAAGCTTGCGGACATTTGCCCGGGTTGAGGAAAATGAACTTAAATTTTCGAACGTTCACGAACTTATCGATACTACTCTGGTGATGTTGCACAATCAATACAAAAACCGCATTGAAATAGTCAAGGAATATGGCTTTGTAAATTCCATCAATTGCTATCCGGGCAAATTAAGTCAGGTCTTCATGAATATACTCTCAAATGCCATTCAGGCCATACCCGATAAGGGTACTATTACCATCAATACTCATACCGATAAGGAAGGAAAATTTATGTATATCAGCATCAAGGACACCGGTATGGGTATTCCTGAAAATATCAGGGAAAAAATATTTGAACCATTTTTGACTACCAAAGAAGCTGGAAAAGGCACAGGGTTGGGATTGTCGATTACCTATGGCATCATCCAGCAGCATAATGGAGAAATAGAAGTGAAGAGTAAAGTTGGTGTGGGAACAGAATTTATTATAAAATTGCCAACAAACCTAAAATAATAACCCTAAGACTAAAGATTATGGAAGAGTCATACAAAGAGCCGATTCTGTATGTCGATGATGAGCTGGAAAATCTCCAGGGCTTTGAATTTTTGTTGCATCGTGATTTTGACGTACATGTTGCTGCCTCGGCACGAGAGGGGCTCGACATTTTGCAGAACAAAACCATAAAAGTAGTACTCACTGACCAGCGTATGCCCGAAATGACGGGGATCGAATTTTTGGAAAAGGCTATGACCATATCGCCGGAAACCATCCGGATAGTAGTTACCGCCTATAGCGATTCCGATACCATCCTGCAGGCAATTAACCAAGGTAAAGCTTACCATTTTATTACAAAGCCATGGAATAACAATGAATTGCGGAATATTATCCGTCGAGCCATTGAAACATATAACCTTCGAAAAGATAAAATACAACTGATAAATCACCTGCAGAGCCTTAATGCCGAACTGCTTAAGGCAAAAGAACGCGCCGAAGAAAGCGATAAGCTAAAAACTTCCTTCCTGGCCAACATGAGCCATGAGATACGTACACCCTTAAATGCGATCGTAGGTTTTTCAAATCTTCTGCTTGATGAGAATCTGAAAAATCCTGAATTAAAAAAAGAATTTGCCAAAATCATCGAAAACAGTGCCAGCGATTTGCTCAACATCATTGAGGATATCCTGGATACTGCCCAGATAGAATCGGGTATTATTAATATGCGTGAAAATCAGGTCGACCTGAATCAGTTGATGGTTGAATTGCTTGTAATGTATCAGAACCATCCACAAGTAAAAGAAAAACAACTACAGGTGGAATACATTTATCCGGCTGCGGCGGATAAATTTCAGATATTCATTGATCGCTTACGACTCAAACAGATACTCACCAACCTGCTGAGCAATGCTGTAAAATTTACCGAACATGGAAAAATTGAGTTTGGCTACCGCCAGCTGGAACATGCCCAAAACGTGGTTCAGTTCTTTGTACGCGACACGGGCATTGGTATCCCCTCCGACAAGTTTGACTTTATTTTTGAGCGCTTCCGTAAACTTGAAACCAACTCCGACACCTTGTACAGGGGGAATGGACTGGGATTGTATATTTCCCGGAAGTTAGCCCAGTTTATGGGAGGCGATATCAGTCTCGAGTCGGAAGTAGGTAAAGGATCGACCTTTTACCTTACCGTTCCCTATTCGATCCGTAAGCGTGAAAATCTTGGTGAAAATTATAGCTCATACTATGCCAACCTCACCTGGCCGGAGAAAACCATTCTTATCGTCGAGGATGAAACTTCGAACTACAAATATCTCGAAGCGCTGCTGAACAATCGTGCAAACCTGCTATGGGCCAAGAACGGAGTCGAAGCGGTACAGGTTTGCGCAGAAAAACCGGTAGATCTGGTACTGATGGATATTAAACTACCCAAACTCGATGGTTTTGAGGCTACGCGGAAAATTAAGGAACTAAAACCCAGCCTGCCAGTAATAGCGGTTACTGCCTATGCAATGGAAGCCGACAAAAATGAAAGTATTCAGGCTGGATGTAACAACTACATATCCAAACCCTTTAAAATGGAGGAACTCTTTTCGCTCATCAATTCGTACATTGGATAGTTTATGCTGGACAAGTCCGATAAAACCATATTATACATCGATGATGAACAGGAAAACCTCGATGGTTTTCGCTTCAATTTCAGGAAGGACTATGTAATTTACACCGCGCAGAATACCCTCGAGGCATTCAACATTATCCGCAGTGCCCCCATCAAGGTGGTGATTTCTGATAACAAGATGCCCGACATGCTCGGCACTGAATTTTTCGAAGTTCTTGCTGTTTCGAACCCCGATATTATCCGTATCCTGGTTACAGCTTATGCTGATACCGAAGCAGCCATGCAGGCTATCAACAAAGGTCAGGTGTACCGTTTTATTACCAAACCTTGGAATAAAAACGAGCTACAGATTGCCATTGAAAACGCCTTTGAAGCCTACCATCTTAAGCAGCAAAACCAACAACTCATTGAAAATCTTTCGAAGAAGAATTTTGAGCTTGAAGACCTCAGTTTCCGTCTGATGGTAGAAGTATCGGAGCGAAGAAAGGTGGAAGAAGAACTATTCATCTACAAAAACCACCTGGAACAGTTGGTTGCCAAGCGAACCGAAGAAATAGAAAACATCAACAAGGAACTCAGCCGATATAAAGAAGAACTGGAAGAACTGGTCAGGGAACGATCGGCACAGCTCATGGAAAGCGAGCAACGACTCAGAACCATAAGCGACAACCTACCCGGAGGAGCCATTTTCCGCGGCTATACCAAGCCCGATAACACTGACTATCTGGTTTATGCCAGTGCCAATATTTCTGCTATCACCGGTATTTCTCGGGAGGATATACTTTCCAGTGTAGGCATCTTTTTCAATCAGGTATACCCCGACGATATTCCACGCCTTATTGCTGCCCGAAAAAAAGCTATTGAACAGTCAAAAATACTCGATGAAGAAATTCGTTTTTTTCGCAAGGTAGATGATATACGCTGGTTACATTTGCGGATTCTTTACAAAAATGCTGAAGATGGTCAAATCTGGTGGGATGGTTACGTCATTGATGTAACCGACCGAAAGAAAGCTGAATCTGCTGCCAAAAGTCTGGAAAACATTATCAACCAAATTCATTCAGGAATTTCGGCCCATACGGGGGAAAAACTGATTGAATCGGTAGCTATGAAACTGTTTGAGGCCTTGCAACCCGACCAGCTATTCATAGGCCAACCGGTCGCAGGCAGACAAGCCATTCGAACTACAATATTTATTGAACATAAAAACATTCGAAAAAATATTACCATCTCCACAAAGGACACTCCGTGTAGTCTGGTTCTGAAAAAAAATACTGCAATATTCCCCAGTGGTGTACGCGATCAGTTTTCCGGCCTCGATACCCTCACCGACTCAAAAGCAGAGGCATACGTAGGAATACCGCTCGTTAATTCATCAGGAAACTGTATAGGCCTTATCGCCGCAATATATTTTCATCCGCTTGAGGAAGAACAACGGGTAGCGCAGATTCTCGAAATTTTTTCGGTCCGCATCACCGCCGAATTGGAACGGATACAATTCGAGGAAGCTATAAAACTCTATTCGGATGTTGCAGAGAATATGCAGGTAGCCCTGAATGTTTTTCAGCTTCAGGGTAAAACCCTTTCTTTGATAAAAGCCAATCCTGCCGCAGCAAAAATCATTAACACCCCCCTCGAAGCAATGGTGGGGAAAAAATTTGAAGAAATATATCCTCAGCTACGAGGGTATGAGGTTGAGGAGGTACTGAGCCGGGTAGTACGGACAGGAAAAGCGCATGCCAATGAAGAATTTAAGTATTTTACCAATGATGGAAAAGTCTTTTTCTACAGTTTCAAAGCTTTTCCACTCCCCAACAATTGCGTAGGCGTACTTTTCGAGGATATTACACGCAAAAAGCTTGCTGAACAAGCCATTAAGGAAAACGAAGAACGATACAAAGCTTTGTTCGAAAAGTCGCCCAATGGTATTCATCTTATCAGCACATCCGGAACCATGGCCGGTAAAATTATATCGGTCAACCCGATGGTAACCAAAATGCTTGGTTATTCTGCCAAAGAAATCATTGGGAAACCTATCGAACACTTCATGGTTGGGCTCGATCCTAATTTTCGCAAGCAAACGATGGAAAAGCTGATGGCAGGCGAAACCGTGATATTCGAAACTACCTTCATCAGAAAAGATGGCACCCATTTCCCCGTTGAAATCACCCAAAGCACCCTTAGCCTGGGCAATGAAATTTATATTCTCGGGATTGATCGCGACATCACTGAACTAAAAAATGCACAGAAGCAATTACAGGAAAATATTCACTTCTTAACCACGCTATTAGAGACCATCCCGTTACCGGTGGTATACAAAGACAAAAATCGAAGGTTCCTGGGCTGCAATACCGAATTTGAACAGCTTATCGGACGCAAGCGGGAAGAACTAATGGGCAAAACTGTTTTTGACATCTACCCTTATGAATACGCCCAAAGATATGACGAAGCAGACAGACTACTGCTGGAAAACGGCATTACACAAAAATTTGAGGAACAAATTCCAGACGCTCAGGGAAACATCCGGGACATAATTCTGACAAAAGCTGCATTTACCGATATTAACAACGAAATTGCCGGTTTTATCCTCATCCTGTTCGACATCACCGATCGAAAGAATTATGAAATCCGACTGCTCGAAACCATCATCACTACAGAAGAAAAAGAACGTGAGCGTTTCGCAGGCAATCTGCACGATGAAGTGGGTCCGCTGCTCTCAAGTCTGAAAATGTACCTATCGTTGCTCTCTGAAAGCGAGGACAAAAAGAAAAAAGATTATATCCTCACTCAGGTACAAAACCTAATCAAAGAAGCCATACAAACCGTACGCGAAATATCAAACGACCTGAGTCCTCATATACTCAACAACTATGGATGCATTGCAGCTATAAATTCATACATATCGCTCAAATCGGATTTTATCAACATCCATTTTCAGCATAATATCGAAAATAAAAGATTTGGGTCACACCTCGAAACTATTATATATCGCATCACCAAAGAACTTATCAATAACACCCTCAAGCATGCGGAAGCAAAAAATGTTGAACTGAAAATAATGGAAAATGGTAATATGCTTAGCTATTATTACCACGACGATGGAAAAGGATTTGAAATGAAAGATACTTTTGAAAATAAAAGTGGAAGCATCGGATTACTCAACATCGTTAGCCGGGTAAAAACCATTAATGGAAAATACCAGATAAAAACCGCTCCTTCGAAAGGTTTTACCTTTGAGTTGGAAATACCATTAAAAATTTAAGTGGAAATTTATTTATATTTGGACAAAATTAGCCTAAATTTAGGGGCGCTGTATTTTCGGAAAAAATATTACTCATTCGGCACAGGGTGAATAATACAGATACGGCATAAGATATATCTTTCCGGTTATTCGAAAAAAATATAAGTTAATGATTACCTGTTGATTATAATAACCGCAAAGATCGCAAGAAATGACACAAAGAACGCAAAAGAAAAATGTAAGGATCATGATTGACCCGATGGAGGATTGGAAAGTATCGACAAATTTTTCCACTACTCGGGTGTCGAGGCCACCATTTACACGCGGCGAAGTCACCGACTTCGCCAAGCAAAGAGCCGATAAACGAACGTTTGTGTAGCCAAAAAGGAAGTCAGTAACTTATAAAATTACGTACGGATGAAACGAGCATGTTGACGCCGTAAACACAACAAACAGATAAAAATATATAACATGCGAGTTCCATCCGGCCGAGTGGCGAATAAAGAAGGTAAGTATAACCAAAAGGAAGTCAGTAACTTATAAATTTTTTTCGGATGAAGATAGTGTTAACCGCAAAGAACGCAAAGATATACGCAGAGGACGCAAAAGAATTTTTCTTTGCGGTCTTTGCGCTATTCCTCTGCGTCCTCTGCGGTTTTTAGACCATAAATTAAATTTATTTTCGGATGAAACCCCCATGATGCGTTGCCTCACAACAAACCAATGAAAATTTCAGGGGGTCCGAGTCAGAGATAGAAATATTTATGTAACAAATTGATAGTAAGTTAATTAATTAAATTTATTTTCGAATGAAATTTTTCCCTATTCTTATGTCGCTGATATGTTGTGTTGCCAGTGTTCATGCCCAACCGATAATAGGTAATGTCCTCAATCGTAACATTACCAGTCTTAATGGTAAATGGCATATTATTGTTGACCCTTACGACAACGGATTTTACGACTATCGCATGCAGGAAAATCCATGGGGTTTTTTTCGGAATCAGAAGCCGGCCAATAAAAGTGACCGTGTTGAATACGATTTCGACAAAAGCGAAGTTCTTAATGTGCCCGGAGATTGGAACTCTCAAAAACCGGAACTGCTCTTGTACGAGGGTAGCATATGGTACAAACGTTCGTTTGATTATGATCTGAAAAAAGGTAAGCGCCTGCTGGTATGGTTTGGCGCAGTCAACTACCGGGCCGATGTATACCTCAATGGCAGTAAACTGGGCACACATGAAGGAGGTTTTACCCCCTTTTTCTTCGACATCACATCATTGGTGCGCGATAAGGATAATTTTTTGATTGTTCGCGTTAATAATCAACGACGTGTCGATGGGGTTCCTACTATCAATACCGATTGGTGGAATTTCGGGGGTATTACTCGAGATGTGTTTCTGATCGAGGAAGATAGCCTGTTTGTCTTAAACTATCATATTTATCTTAACAATCATAATCCCAACCAGCTACAAGGATGGGTACAGCTGAATGAACAGATATCTGGTGAAACCATTCAGCTCGATATTCCTGAACTTAAATTGTCTGTTTCAGGGAAGACAAATGAAAAGGGGGTATTTGTTTTTGAGAAAAATGTTAAAAATCTGATTCGCTGGGAGCCACTTAAACCTAAGCTCTATTCGGTGTATTTCCGTTATCGCCGGAGCGTATTAAAAGACGACATCGGTTTTCGTACGGTTACTACGCAAGGCAATCGGTTGCTGATAAATGAAAAACCTGTGTTTCTGAAAGGGATTTGTATTCATGAAGAGATGCCTATGCGAAAGGCGCGTGCCAATGGATACGATGATGCAAAAATATTGCTGGGTTGGGCACGGGACCTAGGGTGTAACTTCGTACGACTGGCACATTATCCGCACAATGAATATATGGTCCGCATGGCCGATTCTATGGGACTACTGGTATGGTCCGAAATACCGGTTTACTGGACTATACAGTTTACCAACCCCCAAACTTATCAGCTGGCAGAGCAAATGCTGGCTGAAAGTATCGACCGTGATCGCAACCGGGCAAGCATCATCATCTGGAGTATAGGAAATGAAACCCCCGTCAATGACGATCGCATCTTGTTCATGAAAAATCTGGCCCATAAAGTACGGCAGCTGGATTCGACCCGCTTGGTTTCGGCTGCCATGGAAGTGCATGTCGACCCTGCCGACCCCTATACCTATCATGTCGATGACCCGCTGGGCGAATACCTCGATGTTATTGCCTGCAACGAGTACGTCGGCTGGTACGACGGTTTGCCCGACAAGACCGAAAAAATAACCTGGCAAACGAAATATAACAAACCCTTCGTTTTTAGTGAGCTCGGAGCTGGGGCACTCTTTGGGCATCATGGCGATTCCCTCACCCGCTGGACCGAAGAATATCAGGAGTACTTTTTCAATCAGCAAATTAAAATGCTCAAAAAAATACCTTTCCTCACCGGTCTTTCACCCTGGATATTGGCCGATTTTCGTTCACCACGACGGCAGCTGCCCGGTATTCAGGATTTTTGGAATAGAAAAGGTCTGATTTCTGACCAAGGACAACGCAAAAAAGCCTACTATGTTTTACAAAACTGGTACCAGTCGATTAAATAATTGTCCCCGAGATTAAAGTTCGGGTAAAAAAACTGCCGACGATAATATGCGCCGGCAGGGAAAAACAACACTTAAAGTTATAGCTGTGTATTTCCGACAAGGTTTGCCTCAGGGAATCAAGGAAACTGCATTTTAGACTTAACGTCCAGTGCAGTTTTCTCGTCCTTAATGCATTTTAACAGGGTAAAACCAAAATCGGTGGCCACACCGGCTCCTTTGGCGGTGATAATTTTTCCATCCTGTTCCACGTAGCTGCCCGTAACAATGGCTCCTATGAGTTCATCTTCCATGCCGGGGAAACAGGTTGCCCTTTTTCCTTTGAGCAAACCCAGACTGCCCAGAATGGTTGGAGCAGCACAAATAGCTGCTATCCACTTGCCCGACTGATTGGCATTCAACAACATTTCACACAGACCCTTATGGTCCTTCAGATTTTTGGTTCCCGGCATACCCCCGGGCAATACCAGCATATCGGCATCGGCATAAAGATTCTCTGCATAAAGGGTATCTGCTATTACTGTGACCCCACGCGACGAGGTAACTTCTTTTCGCCCCATTACCGATACAGTCACTACGTCGCATCCTCCGCGACGCAAAATATCTATCGGGGCTATGGCTTCTATTTCTTCGAAACCATCAGCCAAATGTATCAAGATCTTTCCCATATCTTTTACTTTAAAAGTTTACCCATAAAATTACAAAATTCTGTTAGCTGAAACCAAAAAACTACAGGAAAGTATTTTTTGCATTTGAATTTGACTCATTTTATGCGATGGGTCTTAGCTTTTTATTATTACAAAATACCTGCAGGATCTATTTTTAATGGTTAATTTATCCTCCTGACGTTTATTAACATTCACTTTTGTATGTTCAGTGTATTAACATGCTTGTTTTGTCAAAAGAATTAAATATTTTCATGTATTTTTGGCAAAACATGAGAGTTATGGATACCCTTGTCAACCGGCTTTTTCTGCTGGTTTATCATCATCGTCAACATGCCATAGAACACTATTTTCAAAAGGGCTGGGAAATACAGGAAGCGCAATTTCATCAGCTAATAGAGACAGCACGACATACACAATATGGTCAACAGCATCATTTTAAACAGATAAATAGTTATTCGGATTTTCAACGTCTTGTTCCCATAGTGCATTACGAGGAGTTGTATCCATGGATTGAAAAAATCCGGCAGGGGGAAAAAAATGTTCTCTGGCCGGGTCAGATTCGTTGGATGGCTCGTTCGTCGGGGACTACCAACGATAAGAGCAAATTTATTCCTGTAACTCCTGAGGCTTTGCGCCAATGTCATTATCGAGGTGGGGCAGATGTATTGTTGTTGTATTTTAAGAATACGCCCAAATCCCGACTCTTTTCGGGAAAAACCTTTACGCTTGGTGGAAGTCATCAGATCGATAGGTCGGGTCATAGGATACGCTGTGGCGACCTGTCGGCTATTCTTCTGCAGAATATTCCCCGATGGGCAGATTATTTCCGCACTCCACCCCGAAAGATAGCCTTAATTGCCGACTGGGAAATAAAAACAGAACGCATGCTCCCACTGGTTGCCCGGCAAAATGTTACAGCTTTTGCAGGAGTGCCGTCGTGGAATCTTGTTTTTCTTCAAAGGTTGCTTACGTATACCGGAAAATCAAATCTGCTTGAGGTTTGGCCTAACCTGGAATTATTCATGCACGGTGGAGTTAATTTTGAACCATACCGCGAACAGTTCCTTAAAATAATTCCTTCGGATAACATGCATTATCTGGAAACATATAACGCTTCAGAGGGTTTTTTTGCCATACAGGATAATCCGGCAGATCCCGCCTTACTGCTGATGCTCGACTATGGTATTTTTTACGAATTCATTGCCATGGACGACTACCAGCAGGGTCGGCTGAAGGCTATCCCCCTCTCCGATGTTAGGACAGGGGTAAATTATGTACTGGTTATTTCGACCAATGGTGGGCTGTGGCGGTACATTATTGGCGATACCATAATGTTTACTTCTGTTAAACCCTACAAAATCATTATTACCGGACGCACTAAACAATATCTTAACGTTTTTGGCGAAGAATTGATGGTACATAATACCGACACGGCCATTGCTTACGCTGCTGCTCAGACCCAATGTGTAGTTCAGGAATATACGGTGGCCCCGGTTTATATGAACAGTAATACCCAGGGTTGCCACGAATGGCTCATAGAATTTGTAAAAGCCCCCGATAATCTTGAACAGTTTGCTCAATTGCTTGACGATAAATTAAAGCAGCTCAATTCCGACTATGAAGCCAAGCGATACAAGGATACTACACTGCGACAGCCCATTATTCGGGTTTTGCCCTCCGGTACATTTCATCAATGGTTTGTCAGCCATAATAAAGTTGGCGGACAAAATAAGCTGCCCCGCCTTTCCAATAGTCGCCGTTATGTCGAAGAATTGATCACATTGGTCAATTCTGATTCTTCCCATAGGATACGTTAACAATATTTTTTGTTATTTTTGATTACTTAATCAAAATATAAAACACACATGCACATAGCTATTGGAGGAAATATAGGTTCGGGGAAAACTACACTGGCCGAATTATTGGCCAAGCATTATGGTTGGGAACCGCATTTTGAAAATGTCGACGATAACCCATATCTGGCCGATTTTTATGCCGATATGCAACGATGGGCTTTTAATCTCCAGATCTATTTTGTTAAAAGCCGTTTCGAGCAAATTCTAAAAATCAAGAAAGCCAACCATACGGTGATACAGGATAGAACTATTTATGAGGATGCTTACATCTTTGCTCCCAACCTGCACGATATGGGGCTAATTTCGACCCGTGACTATGAAACCTATCGCGGCCTCTTCGAACTCATGTCGTCGATGGTATCACCTCCCGATTTACTTATTTACTTAAAAGCTTCGGTACCTACGCTGGTTAAACAGATTCAAAAACGGGGGCGAAAATACGAGGCTTCTATCCGACTCGATTATCTCCAGAACCTTAACGAACGTTACGACAATTGGATCGATAATTATTCAGCAGGCAAAAAACTTATTATCGATGTCGACAACCATAATTTCGTCGAAAATGCCGATGCTCTTAGTTTTGTGATCGATAAAATCAATGCCCAGCTTCATGGTCTTTTTTGAGGGCATAGTTATATTGCTGGGTTAATATTGTTAAAAAAAATTTCCCATTCTATTACTTTTGGATTCCTTCTCAGGGGGGTAGTGAAAAATGAATATGTTTTAGATCAATGGTAAAGAGGCAATGAAAAATTTTCGGATGAGGTTATGCATTTTCTGGCTATTTTTTGTGCTTTGCGTTCCCTTGGATGTATGGGGTCAGTATACCATTATGGGTCAGGACCGACCAGATATTGAATGGAGGCAAATCAAGACCGATAAATTCAGGATTGTGTATGACAAGAATTTTGAGGATGAAGCTCAACGGGCAGCAGCGTTGCTCGACTATACGCTTACGCTTACCGGTAATACCTTAAATCAGCCACACAGACGGTTGAAAATACTCATCCATAACCATACTGCCGTGCCCAATGGTTTTGTAACGTTGGCTCCGGCACGGATGGAATGGTACTCTACTCCCCCGCAGGATATGTATGGTCAGGACTGGTTTGAACAACTGGCCATTCATGAGGGACGCCACTGGGCTCAGATCAATCGGTTGCAAGTGGGTAAGGTCAGATTATTTCGCTATGTCTTTGGAGAAATAGGTTGGTCGGTTGGAGTCGCTCAGGCACATCCCTGGTTTCTCGAGGGTGATGCTGTTGTAACGGAGACAGCTCTCTCTGCCTCGGGTCGGGGAAGATTACCCTCGTTTGAAATGGGTTTCAGAGCCATTCAGCTTACCTATCACCGTCCCTATCCTTTCCGGAAGAGCGTCTTTGGCGCTTACGACGTGTATGTCCCTAACCATTACGAACTGGGATATCTAATGGTGGCCTATAACCGGTTAAAATATGGCCCTGAACTATGGGAGAACGTCCTCGAAGAAATCGGTCAGAATCCTTTCCCGGCTCCTTTTAACATTGGCCTGAAGCGACAAACAGGATTGAATCGTGAGAAACTTTACAAAGAGACTTTCCGGGCACTCGACAGCATGTGGACCGAAAAAGAAAATGGTTTAAAGTATAACTACTTTTCGGTGACTATCCCGTTGCATCCTAACAGTTATACTGCCTATCGGAGTCCGCAGCAATATGGGGATAAAATAGTGGCCATAAAAAATGGTCTTGATGATGCGCCGCAGATAATTCTCTTTGATCCCTCTGTCAATCGCGAAAATATCTTGGTAAGAACTGGGATTGTTCCCTCGGATCGAATAACCCTCCGCAACGGTATTATTTACTACGATGAATTTCAGTCGCATGTTCGCTGGGGCAATGAGGTGTATTCGATCATTAAAGCTTATCATATAAATAGTGGTAGGTTAGTTGTCCTGACGCAAAAAAGCCGCTATTTTGCTCCCGCTCCTTCGCCTTCGGGACAGCGGTTGGTGGTGGTTGAGAATGATACGCGCGGAGAGAATTATCTGACGCTTCTTGATGCCAGCAACGGAAAAGTATTGCAGCGTTATCCGACGCCAGGAAATGCTGCTGTTCAGCTGCCCTCCTGGGCACCTGATGAAAACAACATTGTATGCACTATGGCCGATACCGCAGGAAAAAGCCTGATAGTGCTTAATACAGCCGAAGGCACTTGGCGGACGATCCTCACTGTCAAAAATCACGACCTGAGTTATCCGGTTTTTGCCCGACAGTATATCGTTTTCAGGGCAACTTACTCGGGTATCGATAACATTTATGCCTTGGATACTGCAAATAACAAGGTTTACCAGCTTACTTCAGCCCGTTTTGGGACTTTCGACCCCTGTGTCGATACTTCTGCAAATAAGCTATTCTACTGCAATTATGATGTCAGGGGTTATGAGGTTGTAAATGTGCCTTTGAACAGGTTGACATGGTTGCCTCTTGAAGAGGTAAAAAATGTATCCCTGAATCTGGCCGATGCTTTGCAACAACAGGAACCGGTAAAATTTGACCGCAGTAGTATCAGCTACAAACAGTATGAATCCCGCCCCTACCGTCGTTGGCAACATGCCATAAATATTCACAGCTGGATACCGTTTTATATTTATGTCCCCAAGAATTCCTTACAATCTCCACGGCTTTTCCCAGGTTATCAGATTCTGTCGCAAAACCTGTTAAGTACCCTCGTAATCACCGGTGGGCAGGGGTATTACAACAAAAATTTATATAATCAGCTTGAAATTAATTATTTGACACATTTCCCAGTGCTTCAGGCAGGAATACAACAAGGGGATACTGTTCAGCGCATCCATTTGCAGAATAATGATAATATAAATTTGCGGGAGAAAGAGTTTAAATTTTACTCGGGAATTAGTCTGCCGCTTAACTTTAGTTCTGGTTCAGGCATATTCACGGTTATGCCATCATTTACTTACGAGCATACGAATGCTTATTATCGTGCCTATAATCTGATTAAACAAGGGCAAAATACCCTGTACGTTACTTTCAATATGACCGGATATCGAAGGCTGGCGCCAAGGGATTTTGTGCCAAGGATCGGGCTGATTTGGGATGCTGTCCTGACTCATCCGCTTACTGGTCAATCGTATTTTGCTACCCAGTTTACTACCCGTGCAAGTCTTTTTATACCCGGCTTTATGAATCACCATGCCTTTAATTTCATTTTGGCATACGAGAATCAAACGAATAAACCCTACCTTTTTAATACCCGTCTTGATCCTCCAAGAGGGTATGTGGCTATTTGGGATTCTTTAAAACCATATCTTAAAAGTGTGCAACAATATTCTGTCGACTATTACCTGCCTGTAAGCTATCACGGCTTTACAGCGCTGCGTGTAATTTATTTCAAATTATTTGCCGGTTCAGTATTTTTCAGTACTGCCATTACTCGTGAATATCAATCCCAATGGAAAATTTACCAGACTAATTATTATTCAGCAGCAGGCTATCAGCTTTTTACCGACTTTCACCTGTTTTTCTTTCCGGTAACCTTCAGATTGGGTTATAATTATTCACTGCAATTGGGTAAAGATAAGGTGATGATTGAGCCTTATCTGAGAATTAATTACAGTTTTTAGCCAACAGGTAGGGTAAAAATACAATTATTCCGATAGCTGCAGCAGCTATTGCAGCGATTAATACTCCACCCGCAGCAACGTCTTTGATGAAAGCTGCCTGTGGGTGATGTTCAGGCCATAGCCGGTCCGTCAATTTTTCAATGGCGGTATTCAACGTCTCGGCTGTCAGCACCAGGGCAATGGCCAAAATCACCAACGCCCATTCCCATGACTTTATCCTGAAAAATAATCCTGCAACCACTACTGTAGCTGCGGCAGCCAGATGAATTTTAGCATGCATTTCGGTTTTGAAAAATATCCTCAATCCCTTGAAAGCGTACCCGAAACTTTTTATTTCTTTGTCAATCCACTTCTTCATCTGCGGTAATTCTGAAATATTATCTTTTTGCATTGTCCCTGTTGGTCAGTTAATGGGTAACTAACGAGCCTTTGTTTTCGGTAAAAATGGTTATTTAATACCTTTTGCTCGGCGAAGTCTGTGACTTCGCCGCATGTAAATGGTGGTCTTGACACCCACGTAGTGGTCAAATTTGCCGATATTTTCCAATACTCAATCTGGTCAATCGTAGGCCTACCTTTTTTCCATTTTGCGTTCTTTGCGTCTTTTCTTAGCGACCTTTGCGGTAATTATAATAATCACATATTCGGCAACTTGTAATTCTTTTCGAATAAACGGAAATATATCATATGCCGTATGTGATCATTCACCATGTGCCTAATTCAATCAATAAAAATAGTTGTTTAATATCCATACTTTTTGTGCAACCATTGATTTGCCTTATAGCTAAGGTATGCACTGGCCGATCCAATAATTGCACCCATCAATACGTCGGATGGGTAATGTACTCCAAGATGCATCCGGGAATAAGCCACAGTCCCAGCCCATAGATAGGAGGGAACTATGATGTACCATCGGGGATATTGCAAACTTAACGATGTAGCTGTGGCAAATGCCAGACTGGAATGTCCGGATGGGAAAGAAGGACTGCCTCCGTCGGTTTTTTTCTGAAAAAGTTGAGGATATGCATCGAACGGACGTGGACGGTTTATAGCATATTTTAATGACAGCGAAATTGCTCCTGTAATTGCATAGGAAGCTGTTATGACCAAAGCATTTCGTAGGGTTGTTGAGTCATTTTTCAGCCATCCCATGGCAAGCATTCCGGCAGGTACCCCTAACGAAACGAAAGTTGTTGAATTGGTTACCCACCGGAAAGCCTCGTCGGTCTGGGTGTAATGTGGAGTATGAATCTGCTGCAATAACCTGACATCAACATTTTGCGCCCGTCCCAAAAGTTCCAAACAGAGCATAGGCAAAACAAGCAAAATTCTGGCCATGGGGATTACTACTTAATTAAATTAACCAGCGTGATTATCATCACTGCCAAAGACGACATGCTTGTTGCTATTGCCAGTGTTTCCTGTGGGGTGAGTCTGTCTTTCTTTTCTGCTTTCTTGGGGATGATAATTTCACTACCCGGTTCAATTTTGGGATAGAATCTTATGCCCAGCACGGAAGTTGCCGTTTTAACCGTACCATTGGGGTAGATGACAAAAGCTTTTGAGGGAAGGGCGTTAGGACTGAGTCCCCCAGCCATTTGGGTGTATGAGCGAAGTCCCAATCCTTCTTCGTATCGCACAGTTACAGGGAATAGCAGTGCTCCACTCAAACGGACTGTTTCAAGGCGTTTGGGAATTTCAAGCCTGTCCCCATCCTGAAGTAATAAATCGTATTTTGATCCCGGATTGGCTAATATTTTTTCCAGATCGATGCCGATAAATTGTTCTTTATCAAATGAGGCTATGAGTTTCAGAGAATCTTCAACTGCCACCTGTTCGATGGATTTAAGTAATTTTGTACGCATCCTTACATCCTCTTTTACCTGTCGGTACAGGCGAGCTCCTCTGACATAGGCTTCTGGTGTTAGTCCTCCGCTTCGCTTAATCAAATCGGATATGCGTTCGGTTTTTGACTGAATAGTATATGTGCCGGGAAATAATACCTCTCCTAACACTTGGGCCTGCGTTTGTACCTCATATCCCGGGCTACGACGGATATAAATCTTGTCATAAGGTTCTAACACAAAAGCCGACGCCGAATCGGACAGGGTTAGATTTTTGGAGACATTAAAAAGTCTAATAATTGCAATCTCAGGGGTCAGTTGTGTGTAATCCTGGTTTTTTACCCTTCGGGCTACCTCTACCCTGGCTAATGAAGCAGATTCCTTAAATCCTCCGGCAAGTGCTATCAGATCCGACAGCTTCATGTTTTTAAGGTAGGGATAAGATCCCGGTATTTGTACTTCACCGGAAATATCAACGGTAAACTTTTCTTCAAGCTCAAAGATGGAGAAAACATGTACCAGATCTTCTTTTTGAAGGGGAAGATTATAGGACGTATCACTGAGAAGGCGTTGGAGGTCAATAGATAGTGCTTCTGTTTTCAAATTTGTCTGGAGCCGGTAAATAATAGCCCTGTCGGTAAAAGCATCTTCCCGGATCCCATCGGCTTTCTCTATTAGATCCCGCAGGGTCATCCCATCGGTAAGTTCATAAATTCCGGGTCGGAAAACAGCTCCCGTTATTTCTACACGGTTGGCAAAACGATTGAGTACCGGCTCAACCTTTATCATATCTCCATCCTGTAGCTGAAAACTGTTAAAAGCGTTGCGGGTAACTTCGGCTACTGAAAATTCTTTATCAGTTTTTCGAACCACCTTAATCCGGTGTTGGTACGCCATGTCGGTGAATCCGCCGCAGTAACGCAACAGGTCGGCCAGTGTTTCCTTGTCTTTCATTTCAAAAAGTGCGGGCACCTTTACTTCTCCTGTCAGGTCAACCCGTTTGAGGTAGGGCTTTACCAAAATTACATCCTGATCCTGTAGCCGGATATTTGATTTTTGCTCACCGGTAGTCAGAAACTCATACAGGTCAATGGTCGCAACCGTTTTGTTTTCACGGATTACTCTAATGTCTCTGAAGCTTCCTTTTTCGGAAGGGCCGCCAGCTATGTAAAGTGCATTAAATACAGTGGCCAGTGAGGGTAGGGTATAGGTGCCAGGAAAATTAACTTCACCTACAATATTGACCTTGATGCTTCGTAAGTTACCCAGGTTTACCTGCGCAAAGGTATTGGGGTGGGGACCAGTAAGTCCGGCATATATCGACGAGAGTCGCCCAATGATTTGCTTGGATGCTTTTTCAATCGTTAGTCCATTGACAAAAATAGGTCCAACATTGTCGATAAAAATATATCCTTCGGGGTTGACGGTCAAACGGTAGTTCTGCTGCGAGGCCCCCCAAATATCGATTACTATTTCATCCCCAGGTCCCAACTGATAATTCTGAGGTGTGGCAATGTTCAGGCTGGGCTCAAAAGTCAGTTTCTTTGACGTAAAAAGGTACGAACCAAAAATCACCTTTCGGGGAATGGTATCAACTAAACCGGCAAATAAGAGATGTTCAAGACTTAGCGAATCATTCCGCATACTCTGAAAATACGCACTGTCGTTATAGGTGCGTAAATATGAAGTTGTTTTACCCGTAGTTCCTGTCTGTTGCGATGAGGTATTTAGCGAAGCTATTCGCTTGCGTAGCTTCTCAAGTTGTACAGCACTCATACCACGCGCCAGTGCAGCTGCCTCGAGTTGCGCCTGACTCATCCCCGATTCTTTGGCTCGGGTGAGTATTTTTTGTATTTGGTCGTCACTGAGCTTGTCTACATCAATGGTTTTCAAATCCTGAGCATGTAAAAGCATCAGGCTACTAAAAAGTAATGTTGCAAGGAATGAAAATATTCGTGTCATAAACCCTAAAATTTATAAACTCCAGTAATTGAATTTTTGTCTTAACGAAAAATAAACCGATTTCAGATCGAAAAAAATATATGGGGGGCGTAACATTTGTTTAAGTTCTTGCTCCGAAAAATTTAAAAATTCCTTGTGAGGAACTGCCAAAACAATTACATCGTATTGTTTGTTGCGGTAATCGCTTATCAATTTTAATTTATAGTATTTTTCTACTGCCCAAGCATCGGCTCTGGGGTCAAAGATAGAGATATTTTTTACGCCAAACGACTGCAACTCGTGTACCAGATCGACTATCTTCGAGTTGCGGGTGTCGTTGATGTTTTCCTTAAAGGTGAATCCCAGTATCAGTATTTCGGATTTTTTTACATCTTTGTCACTATTGATGAGCGCTGTGATAATATTCTTGGCAACAAAGGCTGCCATATTATCGTTCATAAATCGACCAGCATTGATTAGCTGGGGATGATAGCCCAGTTTGGCTGCTTTATAGGCAAGATAGTATGGGTCGACACCGATACAATGACCTCCTACCAAGCCAGGATAAAAGGGTAAAAAGTTCCATTTGGTACGTGCAGCCTCAAGCACCTCGTGTGTATGAATACCCATGCTGTGAAAAATAATCGACAGCTCATTCATAAGTCCAATGTTCACATCTCGTTGAGTATTTTCAATGATTTTGGCTGCTTCTGCAACTTTTATCGATGAAGCCTTGTAAATTCCTGCTTCTACTACCTGACCATACAGGGCGACAAGAAAATCGGCAGTTAAATCATCGCAACCCGAAACTACTTTTTTAATTTTAGTAAAACTATGTTCACTATCGCCAGGATTAATGCGTTCGGGCGAATATCCTACCTTAAAGTCGTTTATGTATCGTAAACCAGAAACCTGTTCCAGGAGGGGGATGCATTCCTCTTCTGTACAACCCGGATACACAGTCGATTCGTATACAACAATATCATTTTTTTTCAACACCCGTGCAACAGTATGTGTTGCCGATAATAAAGCGCTTAGATCGGGCTTCTTGAATTCATCGATAGGGGTAGGAACAGTCACAATGTAAACAGAGGCCGTAGTAATATGGTCGGGATCTGCAGTAAAAATAATATCGCATCCGTTAAAGTCTTCGGTAGTCAGTTCACCATCTGGGTCGGTGTGTTTTTGCAGATCTATGATACGATTTTTATTAATATCGTAGCCTATTACCCTGTAATAACGGGCAAAACTGAGTGCCAGCGGGAGACCTACATACCCCAGTCCAATAACTGCAATGGTTTTCTCTTTTTTGGGATATGATTCAAAATCTAACATCTTCTACTTTTTTATTCCGACAAAAATCTTAAAAATACTGATTTATGCATAATTTATTTCATTTGCTCGGCGAAGTCTGTGATTTCGCCGCATGAAAATGGTGGTCTCGACACCCACATAGCGGTCAAATTTTACCGATACTTTTCAATATTCAATCTTATCAATCGTAGTCCTACCTTTTTTCTTTTTGCGTTCTTTGCGTCTTTTCTTAGCGACCTTTGCGGTAATAATAATAAGCACATAATCAGCAACTTGTAATTCTTTTCGAATAAACGGAAATATATCTTATGCCGTATGTGATCATTCACCATGTGCCTAATTCAATATTAGTAATTAGTCCAATGAAATTCTCAAGCTTCTTTTCATGGGTTTGTTGAGGTATGTTTTTTATAAAATGGATGGTATTCAATCTCTTTGAGGGCGAAAGGATGAAAATCGCCCTTTAGTCCAACCGGTTGAGCTGTCCGTATCCAGTGGGCTAATTCAATGCTGTTGTAGGCATCGGTTATACCAAATCCTTCACCGGCCAGAATTTTTTCGTACGACAGGGTGTGTAGATCGGTAAACCCTTCACTAAATTCAAGTTCCTTGCCATTGATGGTCAGCGAACGGAAGGTGCGTTTTCCGGCCTTTTTCACTTCCGGTGGCAGGGTATTTTCATCGATACTCAGGAACCAGCGAATATTGGCTTTTTTGAGTTGAAGAAGACCGGCAGCACGTTTGGGCTCCAGTAGATGCACCACGTTCTTTTCTACTTTACCAAATATCCAGATCAACATGTCGAAAAAATGAATTCCGATATTGGTAGCGATGCCTCCCGATTTTTCTTCCTGTGCTTTCCAGCTGGTAAAATACCAGTTGCCCCGCGAGGTGATGTAGGTGAGTTCAATATCGTACAGAGCACCGTTGTCATTTTCTACCATGCTTTTTAGTTCACGGATTACCGGGTGGAGACGCAACTGCAGAATAGTATTTACTTTATGTCCGGTTTCTTTTTCAATCACTTGCAAAGCTTCAGCATTCCATGGGTTGAGTACCAGCGGTTTTTCACAGATAGCGTCGGCATGCTGGCGAAGCGCAAAGCGGATATGAGCGTCGTGCAAATAATTAGGAGTACATATGCTCACATAATCGACCCCTTTTCCCTCCCGGCGAAGTTTGTCGAGATGACGATCAAAACGCTCAAACTCTACGAAAAAATCGGCGTGAGGAAAGTAGCTGTCGAGAATACCTACGCTATCATTTTTGTCGAGGGCGGCTACCAAAACATTACCGGTATCTTTTATAGCCTTAAGATGTTTGGGGGCAATGTAACCGGCAGCTCCAATCAGTGCAAATGACTTCATCCGAAAATGTTATTAAGTATTATTCAATGGGTCATCTTATGTAAAAACATTTCCCCGTCAGGCGAGGCTGTTCTGCTCATTGCCATGGGGATACGAAGGTACTATATTTTGTAATAACTCCTGTACCATTCTACAAAATTCCTAATCCCTGTCCGGATGGGAGTGTTGGGTTTATACCCAACTTCACGATATAAGTCGCTGGTATCGGCATAGGTTCGGATTACATCGCCGGGTTGCAGGGGCTTAAAAATCAGTTGTGCTTTTGTATTTAACTCGTCCTCAAGCGCTTCAACAAAGTCCATCAGTCTGACAGGTTGACTATTTCCGATATTGTAAATGCGATAGGGCGCTATGCTGCTCGAGGGATCGGGATTTATCGGATTCCATTGGGGATTGGTTACAGGTATATGAAATGTGATGCGGAATACTCCTTCAATAATGTCGTCGATATAGGTGAAATCGCGTTCCATGTCCCCGTTATTGAATATTTCTATGGGTTTCCCTTCAAGGATAGATTTGGTAAACATAAAGAGTGCCATGTCGGGACGCCCCCAGGGGCCATACACCGTAAAAAATCGTAAACCAGTAGTGGGTATGCCGTACAAATGACTGTATACATGAGCCATAAGCTCATTCGATTTTTTCGAAGCAGCATACAGGCTTACCGGATGATCTACATTGGTGTGGGTAGAAAAAGGGTATTTCTGATTCAAACCGTATACACTGGAACTACTGGCATATACCAGATGTTTTACCGGAAAATGACGACAGCACTCAAGCACATTAAGGAATCCTTCCATATTACTTTTTACGTAGGCCATAGGATTGATTAGGCTGTAACGAACACCCGCCTGAGCCGCCAGATTAATTACATAATCGAAAGTTGACTGTTCAAACAATTTGAAAATATTTTTGTCTTCAAGGTTTAGCTGAACGAAGGTAAAATTTTCGAAAAGTTCGCTCTTGATTTCTTTACCATACTCAACGGTATCCCGATTGATGCCCAACTGATGCAGACGTCCCCATTTTAAATTAACGTCGTAATAATCATTAATATTGTCGATTCCTATGACCCAACATCCTTCTTCAAGTAAACGACGGCAAAGGTGATATCCGATAAATCCTGCAGCACCGGTAACTAAAAATCTCATTCGAAAATATTTTTAAAATTTTTGACTCGCTTTTGATAATACTTGGTTTCTTCAATATCTGTCAATAATGAAACAACTTGTGAGTTTTAATTGCTGTTTGCGTATGTCTAAAATGACGATGATCTGATATTAATTTTTAGCAAACAGATCAAAAACTATAGCAACCGCACGCGCAAAAGTAAGTGAAAAAAATTTGTTCGAAAAAAATCAAAATTTTATAAATTTGCAATCCCAATTCAGATTGTCCTGTGGTGTAATGGTAGCACATCAGATTCTGGCTCTGCTAGTCTGGGTTCGAGTCCTAGCAGGACAACAAAAAAGCCCCTTAAAGGGGCTTTTTTGTTTATGAGATATTAGAATTATCCTCTGATGGCTTTAATTCCGGGCAATTCTTTGCCTTCAAGGTATTCGAGCATTGCTCCGCCTCCCGTCGATACATAGCTAACCTTATCAGCCAGTTTGTTCTTGTTGATTGCAGCAACCGAATCGCCGCCACCTACAAGACTAAAGGCACCCTTAGCAGTAGCATCGGCTATAGCCTTGGCAATGGCTGAAGTACCCTTCGAAAATTTTTCCATTTCAAATACCCCCATGGGGCCGTTCCAAAGGATGGTTTTCGATTGAGCAATAACTTCGCTGAAGATTTTTATGCTTTCATCAGCAATATCGAGTCCCATCCACCCATCGGGAGTTTGGTCAATCTTGGTCACGTTTGTATTGGCATTGGGGTCGAAAGCATCTGCATTTACTGCGTCTACGGGCAGATATACCTTTACTCCTTTTTCTTTTGCTTTCTTCAGAAGTTCTAGTGCCAATTCCAGTTTATCTTCTTCACAAAGAGATTTGCCTATCTTGCCTCCCTGAGCTTTAATAAAGGTGTAGGTCATTCCCCCACCAATAATAAGATTGTCTACACGTCCCAGAAGGTTTTCGATGATCAGAATTTTGTCGGATACTTTAGCGCCCCCCATAATAGCCGTAAATGGACGTTCGGGCGAGTGCAGAACTTTGTCCATGGCTTTAAGTTCGTTCTCGATCAGATAGCCAAACATTTTATCGTTGGGGAAATATTCAGCTATCAGGGCAGTGGAGGCATGGGCGCGATGGGCAGTCCCAAATGCATCATTTACATAGCAATCAGCATAGCTTGCCAGTTGTTTGACAAAAGCTTTCTGTTTTTCTTTTACCTGAGCTTTGGCAGCTTTTTTTTCTTCTTCGGTAGCATTTTCACCCAGGTGATAGGGCTTGCCTTCCTCTTCTTCATAAAAGCGGAGGTTCTCCAGTAATACCACTTCCCCCGGCTTGAGATTAGCGCATACCTGTTTGGCCTCTTCGCCCATACAATCGTTAACAAATTTTACAGGTACACCCAGATGCTTCTCAACCGTCGAAACAATGTGCTTGAGCGAATATTTTTCCTGAGGTTTCCCATCGGGACGTCCCAGATGCGACATCAGGATTACCGAACCACCATCCTTGAGTACTTTCTTAATGGTTGGTATAGCACCGCGAATTCGGGTGTCATCAGTTACCGCAAAAGTCTGCTTGTCCAGCGGAACATTGAAATCGACACGTATTATGGCTCTCTTGCCTTTGAAATTGTATTGATCAATGGTTTGCATAATTTTTGTTATTTTTTGAACACACAAAGATAAGAATTAATTACTTTTGCCCAATAAAGTTTTTTTAGTCAATCATATTTTATCCTAAATCTTATGTTTTCGGGAATTGTTGAGGAAGCTGCGGTGGTTAAGAAACTGGAACAGGAAAATGAAAATCTGCACATTACGCTTACCTGCTCATTTGTTGATGAATTACATATCGATCAAAGTATTGCCCATAATGGGGTATGTCTTACGGTGGTAAGTATTAATCCCCAAGAGAAGACCTATACGGTGACTGCTGTAAAGGAGACTCTGCTTAAATCAAATCTCAGACTTCTTAAACCGGGGGATAAGGTAAACCTTGAACGGAGCATGCTTATGAATGGGCGAATTGATGGCCACATCGTTCAGGGTCATGTCGATCAAACGGCCGAATGTACCGAAGTTGTTGAAGCTGGTGGTAGCTGGTACTTTACCTTTCAATACGACCCCTCATACAAAAATATTACCGTTGAAAAAGGAAGTATTGCTGTTAATGGGGTAAGTCTTACAGTGGTAAACTCACAGACTGGTTCGTTTCAGGTAGCCATTATCCCTTATACCTATCATCAT
>Ga0315298_1002819_pt1 | contig 28577 bp, 28 predicted proteins | sample WHS_1_MG_FD_203077 | JGI IMG/M metagenome (GOLD analysis project Ga0315298, IMG submission 203077) | Extremophilic microbial mat communities from Washburn Hot Springs, YNP, Wyoming, USA - WHS_1_MG | ecosystem: Environmental > Aquatic > Thermal springs > Hot (42-90C) | place: USA: Wyoming... | reverse complement strand
GCCATGCATCGCGAGAGACAGCCGGGCTTGCCCTCGTATCGGGAGGGCCTAGCCCAACGTATTCGCGAGGCTCCGCTCCTTGCCGAGGCAGAAAAGGCGTACCTTCTCGCTTGCCTCGAAGCCCTTCCGGCGGGGGAGGCCATCTGCCATGGGGATTTTCATCCGGATAACATCCTTATTTCTCCCCATGGCCCCGTCATCATTGACTGGAACGATGCCAAACGCGGCGCCCCAGCCGCAGATGTGGCCCGCACGGTGCTCCTCTTTCGGGCGCCGCTCTCCCTCCCCGGCTTGGGCATTCCCAAACGCTGGCTCATCCGATGGGCCAAGGGGGCCTTTTTGCGCGCCTATCTGCGGGCGTATTGCCGCCTTTATCCCCTCTCCCTAGAGGATGTCGAGGCTTGGCTCCTCCCCGTGGCCGCCGGCCGTTTGGCCGAGCGCATCCCTGGGGAGGAGCGCTTTCTTTTGGGGATGATCCGCACGCGGCTCTCGGCGCGCGATCTCCCTGGCCGCGCCTAGCGATCCCACCGGCGGTCTGGCTGCCAAAAGCCCAATTTGGGCGTGTTCCACTCATCCGTCGGCTCAAAGAGGCCCCCGGAGCGCAAATTCGCCGCGATGGCCTCCAGGTTGAGGTCCACCCCTAGGCCGGGCTTTTCGGGCACACGGACGTACCCCTCCTCGATGAATGGCTCGGCCAGGCCGGTGACGAGGTCTTTCCAGAAGGGCAGGTCCAGCCAATGGGCCTCGAGAGCGATGAAACTCGGGATGGCCGCCGCGCAGTGGACGTTCGCCATAAAGCCGATGGGTGAACTCGCGCAGTGGAGCACGGTGGGCAAGCCGTAGCGTTCGGCATAATCGGCGATCTTTTTCGTCTCGAGCATGCCGCCCGCCGTGAGGAGATCGGGCTGGATGATGTCTATGGCGCGCCGTTCGATCATCTCACGCCAGCCATCCAGGAGATAGATATCCTCCCCGTTGAGCGTGGGGACGCGGATGGCCCGCGTGACGATGCGGTTGGCCTCCACATCCTCCCAGGGCATGAGGTCTTCCAGCCAGGCCAGGGCATATGGCTCCAGGGCGCGGCCGATGCGGATGGCATCTTTGATGCTGATGGGGCCAAAGTGGTCAATGGCCAGGGGAATCTCCCAGCCCACGGCCTCGCGCACGGCGGCGGTAATCTCCGCAAAGCGCGCCACGCCTTTATCCGTCAGTTGCGTGCCGACGAGGCCGCGCGCGTTACGCCTTTGGCTAAAGCGTATGGAATACTCGTAGGGGCTGGGCGACCCTACGAGGTAGCCCTCCCCTTGGGGGAATTGATGGATGCCTACGTCGAACTTGATGAACGTCAGGCCCATCTTTTTGCGGCCGAGGACGCGCTCGGCATAGCCCTCCGGCGTTCGCTTCTCGGGCGCAGGGGTATCCGCATAGAGGCGCACGCGGTCGCGGTATTTGCCGCCGAGGAATTGGTAGCACGGCACGCCATACACCTTGCCGATGAGGTCCCACAGGGCCACCTCGATCCCCGAGACGCCGCCCCCCTCGCGCCCCCAGGAGCCGAACTGCTTGATGGTGCGAAAGATCATATCGATGTTGCAGGGGTTTTGCCCCAAGAGGAAACTCTTGAAGCGTAGGGCATCCTCTTTGTGGCCAGCATCTCGCACCTCGCCCAGGCCATAAACGCCCTGGTTCGTGTCAATGCGCAGGATGGGGTAATCGTAATTCGAGCACACCACCGCCACACGCATATCGGTGATCTTGAGTTGCGAAGGGCTAGAATAGGTGCGGATGGCGTCCTCTATGTGCCCCATCACCGTCTCGTCGTCTTTTCCCCTCATAAACCCTTCCTCCAGTGCGATTTAAGCATTCCAGCGCAGATACGGCCCCAGCCGTTCCCACACGCGGTCAATTTCGCGCAGGTCGTCCTCGTCCAGGGGGCGAGATTGCAGGCGCATGCGATGGTTTTTAAAGATTCCCCGCCGCACCATGATCTCTTTGGCAAAGGCCATGCCCATCAGGCCCTCCAGATCAATGGCCGGCAGGGCGCGCTCGAACAGGTCGCGCGCGGCGTCCTCCTGGCCAGCCTCGAGGAGGTCCCAAATGGCCTGGATGACGTCGCATATCTCGCAGGCGTGGACGACCCCCTTCGACCCACGTGCCCATTCCGTGATCATATAGCGCCCGCCCGAACCGCCCATTACCCCTTTGATGGCCGGGCAATTCCTTTTGACCAGCGCGCTGATGCTGTGCGTGCTAGGGGACACTTCTTCCTTCACCCAAGAGACGTGTTCGATTTCGCTGCAGAGGGTAACGATTTGATCCGGCGAAAGGGCGGCGATCCCCGCGTTTTGGATCCATACAGGCACGCTCACCGCGTCAGAAATGGCCTGGTAATAGGCAAAGATGCGCTCCCAATCGGGCCTGTGGATGTACGGCGGCATGGCGATGACGGCATCGGCCCCTACTTCCTCGGCGTAGCGGGCGTAACTCACCGCCAGGGGCGTGTTCACGGCGGCGCAGTTGGCTACCACGGGCACGCGCCCTGCCGCCTGCTCCACCGGGATGCGGATCATCGTGCGCCGCTCCTCCTCCGAGAGGTAAAAGAATTCGCTCACCATCACCGGCGTCACGATGCCCCGCGCCCCGGCCTGGATACAAAACTCGATTTCGGCGCGAAGCACATCCTCATCAATGCGGTCATGCTCGTCAAAAGGCGTCATCGGGATGGCGAAACTGCCTCGCCAGGCCTCTTGCCCAATAGAACATGTCATCACATCACCTCCTCTGCCAAAGCCGGCGCGTAGCGAGCGAGGTCTTGGCGCAATTTAAAGAGGGCCAAATCGCGCGCTTTGGCCTCGAGCATCACATCGAACCTACGCAGGCCCTGCGCCCTCTCCATAAAACGGATAAATTCAAAGGGGTTGACGCAGTCGGCGTGCTCCGTCCAAGAGGGCATCTTGATGCGGCCGTTGCCTCCCAAAGGGCGCAGTTCGGTGCGGGGCGAACTAAAGTGCACCTTGGGGCGCACGCCCTCCGGCCAGGTTCCCAGGCAGTAAGCGAGCGCCTCTTCGGCGGGCACGCCTTGGGGGTTGAGCACATCGTGGTGGAGCGTGTCGAACACCAAGGGCACGCCCGAGCGCATGTGGATGGTTTGCACATCGGCGAAACTGAAGCGGCGGTCATCCTGCTCGAGCACAACGCGGCGGCGCACCGCCTCGGGCAGGGCCTCATAGCGCCGCAAAAACCGCTCCCGCGAAGAAAGGGGATCGTCATACACGCCGCCCACGTGGAGCACGATGACGGCCTCCGGCCCTAAGCCGAGCGCGTCGAGAAAATCCGCGTGAGCCTGAAGGAGGGCGACGGAACGAGCCGCTTGATCTTCGTTCAAAGCGCTAAGGATGACGCTGCTGTATGGGTGAAAGGAGAGGCGCACCGCCGCAGAGGCAATGAGGTCGCGCACGGTTTCTAACTGCGCTTGGCATTCGGCGATCTGCTCCTGCAAGCGCTCCCCTAGGGCGGGGAGCAGGCGCGAATGCATGCGGTACATCCGCACGCGGTTCGCTTGAAGGTAGAGCAGAATGTCGCGCAGATAGGCCAAACTCACGCTGAGGTGAAGCCCTCCCACCCCGCTGGAAACGGGGTGAGAGGGCAAGTTGGCCTCTCCAAAGATGCGAATGGAAAAACCCAAGCGCGTGCGTTCCGCCAGGAGCCACCTCCTTTGCACCGGCCACGCTAGATGAGCGGCGGCTCCCCTTGGATGCTCTCCACGAGGGCCACGGCCCCTTTGACGGCCTCTTCGCTCCCCACGAGGAGCAACCGCACGCCGCCTTCTGCCCCGGCGATACCCCCCGCCGCCACGGGGATGGCCTCCACGCCGCAGAGGACGTCCAACGCCTCGATTTCGGTAAAGATGTGCCCCCGCACAGGCCATAGCGAATGCACCGTGCCCAAGCGCTCATCGGGTTCCGCAAGGAGCGCGGCCGCCTCCTCGATATCGAAGGGGATCTCTTTCTCTAACCCCACGGGGATGAGCAGGCGCAACTTGCTCCCTACGATGGTGCCCAGGGCGCCGCCAAGCGTCCCCCCGCGCGGGTGGCCGATGCTCACCCCGGCCACGCCCGCCGCATAGTTCAGGGCATTCGCCCCTTTGATGTACACATCGCCTTGAGACATCCTTTCCAGGGCCGAAAAGCGATCGAGCGAGGGATCCGGCTTGCCATCCACCAAGACGAGGTCTTTGAGGGATTCCACGTTCCAGGTAGATACCCCCTTGGCCGGCGTAGTGCGCCCCGTGAGGTAAGCACGATGATCGATCTTTTGGCCGGTCAGTTCCTCATAGATATAGCCGTTCGTGCTGCCCGTGGTAACGACGATGATCCCCTTTTGCATCTTTTCTTGGATGTAATCCAGCGCCGCCACCCCTTTGGCGATAAGCCGTTTCGATTCCGCCACGGTCAAAACCACTTCTGCTCGCATTGCATTCCTCCATCATTGCACGGTGATATAAGGCGCGATCTTTTCATAACAGGCCGGGCCGATCCCCTGCACCTGCATGATCTCCTCGGTCGTTTTAAAAGGGCCGTGAGCCTGGCGATAGGCGATGATGCGGCTCGCATAGGTTGGCCCGATGCCCGGCAGGGCCTCCAATTCCGCCGCCGAGGCCGTATTGATATTGACCGGCCGTATCGGGCCGGCCGCCCCATCGCGCGGGGCGCTCAAGGGCGTAGGGCTGGGCGGGGGAGGCGTGCCGGCAAAGGGCACATAGATTTGCTGCCCATCGCGCAAGAAATCCGCCAGGTTGATGCGTTCCGTATCGGCCCCTGGTGCAAGCCCACTGGCGGCGTTCACGGCATCCACCACGCGGCTCTGCGCCGCCAGCGTGTACACGCCGGGCCGCTTCACCGCCCCCACCACGTGCACCACGATGGGCGCTGCCGTGGGAGAGGCCGTGGCCGTGGGGGCGACGATCTCGATGGGCGCGGCGGAATGGGCTTGCCATGAAGCGCATGCCCCGCACAGCAAGCCCACCAAGAGCAATCCGCAGGCCCAATGGCGGCGTTTTACCCTACCGGCCATTTCAGTTGCCCGGCGTCTCCAAGGCTTCACGGGCCACCGTGCGCAGCCATTGGCAGAGGAGGCGCACGCCATAGCCCGTGGCCCCTTGGGGCACCTCACATTGCCCCTTTTCTGCCCAGGCCATGCCGGCGATATCCACGTGCGCCCAGGGGTAGCCCTCTGCAAAGCGCTTGAGGAACATCCCCCCGATGATGGGGCTGGCCTCGCGCCCGCCGGAATTCTTGATATCCGCTACGTCGCTTTTGATCTGTTCGGCATACTCGTCGAACAGGGGGAGCGGCCAGGCCTTTTCGCCGCTTTCCTCAGAGGCCCGGCGCAGGGCCTGGATGAGCGCCTCATCTGTGCCCATCAAACCGCTTGCCACGCGCCCCAGGGCTACCACACACCCGCCAGTGAGCGTGGCCAAATCTACTACGGCCTTGGGCTGGTAGCGTTTGGCATAGGCAAGCGCATCCGCCAGGATGAGCCGCCCCTCCGCATCCGTGCTGATGACCTCGATCGTCAAGCCAGAGAGGGATTTCAGCACATCGCCGGGTTTGTAGGCCTTGCCGCTCGGTAGGTTTTCCGTGGCGGCGATGAGGCCCACCACATTGATGGGCAGTTTGAGGAGCGCCACGGCGCGCAGCACCCCTAGTGTCGCCGCCGCGCCGGCCATATCGTTTTTCATGAGGTGCATCCCCTCGCTCGGTTTGAGGGAGATGCCCCCCGAATCGAAGGTGATGCCCTTGCCCACGATGACATATGGCGCCGCTTTTGGCTCGCCGCCGGAATATTCCAAGATGATAAAGCGCGGCGGCTGGTCGGATCCTTGGGCCACGCCGAGGAGGGCGCTCATCCCCAAAGCGGCCATCTGCTCCTCATCGAGCACGTCGCAGCGCAAGCCCACCTCTTGGGCCATCGCCAAGGCTGCCTGGGCGAGCATGGCCGGCGTCATATAATTCGCCGGGCGGTTCACCAAATCGCGCACAAAGCAGGTGGATTCGGCGATGATCCTCCCGGCGCGAGCGCCTTCTTCCACCTCTTGCTGTTGCACCGCGCCGAACAGGACGATGGCCATCCGCTCGATGGGCGAGGGCTTTTCGGGCGAGGGCGCGCCGTACCCCGCGAAGGCATAGGTGCCGAGGATCGTCCCCTCGACGATGGCCTGCGCTGCGTCAGCCGGGGGAACTCCGCCGGCCCCTGCGCCGTGCAGGATGGTGTGAAAGGTCTTGACGCCCAACTTTTGTGCGGCCTGTGCGGCGCTCGCCGCGGCGCGGCGCACCGCTTGGGCGTTGAAAGAGGCCCTCTCCCCCAGGCCCACCACCATCACGCGGCGCGCAGGGATGGCCCCGCGTGGGTAGAGGACGACCGTCTCACCAAGTTTCCCCCGAAAATCCCCCGCCGCGATGAGTTCTGTGATAGCGCCCCCCAGGGCACGATCCGCCGCGCCGGTAGCCCCACCGGGCTGCGTTACCCCTTGAAAGAGGTTCACGATGATGAGTTCCGAGGCGATCTCTTGGATCGAGCCGAGGCGAATTTCGATTTCCATGCGACCCCCCTTTTACGAAATCTCGCTGCAGAAGCGATAAGTAACATCATACAGGATATCGAACATAAAGGGCAGGTTATCGAGCCAGAGGCGTTCATTGTGGGCGTGAGCGCCTGCCCCCTCGACCCCCTCTGGAAGCGGCAGAGAGGGGATAAACCCATACACCGGGATGCCCCTCGGCACGAGGTGTTTGGCATCTGTAGACCCCGCGCATTGCCAAGGGATGACCATCGCTCCCCCGCAGCGCTCGGCGATGACCCGGCGGATGACCTCCACGATGGGCGCCTCGGTGGGAGATTCCAACCCCGGCGAATATTCCTCGCGGTAGAGGGAGATCTCTACTTCCTCGCCGGCACAGCGCCTCAACGATTCGATGAATCCCTCCTGCGTTTGGCCGGGGAGGATGCGACCATCCACATAGGCCGTGGCTGTGAGGGGTATGACGTTGATGCTTTCGGGGTCGCCAGCGCGCAGGCCCGTGACCGAAGCCGTATCGTAAAAGAGAGGGCGTGCCCGCGCCAGGCTTTCGCCCTCAAAGCCAACCTCTGCGAGGGCCTGCTCGATCTGCCCTTGCGCGAGGAGCCGTTGGACGCGCTTTTCGGCCTTATCCGATAGGGTTGAGGCGATCATCCCTAAAGCGGTGCGCATCGTCTCGATGGCACGCCCGTTGAGGTGCCCATCGCCCAAGCGGGCGATGGCGCGGGCCAATTTGAAGGTGGCGAGGTCAGCACGGGGTTGAGAGGCATGGCCGCTGCGGCCTTGCGCTCGCCACACCGTGCGGCAGACGCCCTTTTCCGCCGTTTGGCAGGTGAAAAAGAGCCGGTCATTGATGCGTAGAGCCGCGCCGCCCCCTTCGTTTAGGACGCAGGCGGCTCGCACCAACTCGGGGAACTCGCGCACGATATAGCCAATGCCCAGCCGCCCCCCACGCTCCTCATCGGCCGTCGCGGCGAGGATCACATCGCGCTTCAGGGGCTGCCCCACGTCAGCCAGGGCGAGGAGAATCGCTGCGCCTACGGCCACCATTTGCTTATTATCTGTGGTGCCGCGCCCCCATACAAAACCCTCGGCGATTTCGGCACTAAAAGGCGGGTAACGCCATTCCTCGGGGTTGGCCGTTACCACGTCCAAGTGGCCCATGATCATCAAGGGCGCTGCCTCGCCACTCCCCCGCAAGTGCGCGATGAGGCTCCCCCGCCCAGGCGCCGGCTCGATGATGTGCGTCTCGATGCCAGCCGGCTCCAAAAGGGCCTTGAGATAACGCGCACAGGCGATCTCATTCCCCGGCGGGTTCGTCGTATCCATGCGCACCAGGTCTCGGAGCACCTGGAGCGCCTTCTCGTGGAACCCCTCCCGCATCACCACCCACCTCATGGCGTTTCGCCGCGAGGCCGGCGCGGCTCGATCTCGCGCGAACGCGGCAGGGGGATGTATTCAACCGAGGGGCGCCGCTGGGCCGTTTGCGGGTAGAGCGCCATGATGCGATAAATCTCCTTGGGCATCTCCGTGCTCACGGGGAGGCCCAACTCCCGCGCTTCGCGCACTGTGATGGGGTAATCATGCGTCCAAACACCCGTAGAGAGCATCGTGGCGAGCCGCTCGGCCTGGTCGGGGGCCATTTTATCGGAGAGCAGTTCCAAGACGGTCGTTTTCACTTGGCGGATCGCCTTTTCGGCAATATCGGCCATGATGAGCGTGTCGTCATCCACCTCGGCGATCGGCTTGCGCTCCACGACCCTGAGGATCGAGGCCGCCGGATACTGGCCGAGTTGGGGATCCACCGGCCCCAAGACGGCGTTCTCGTCCATGACGATCTCATCCGCCGCCAAGGCGATGAGCGACCCGCCAGACATGGCATAATGCGGCACGAACACGGTTACCTTGGCGCGGTGCTTCTTCAGGGCATAGGCGATCTGTTCGGCGGCGAGCACCAACCCCCCAGGGGTATGCAGGATGAGGTCAATCGGCACGTCGGGGTCCGTCATATGGATGGCCCGCAGCACGGCCTCCGAATCCTCGATGTTGATGTAACGCACGAGCGGGAACCCCAACAGGCTCAAGGTCTCTTGCCGATGGATAAGCACGATGACGCGGCTAGAACGTTGGCGCTCCAACCGTTCCAACAGCTTGAGCCGTTCCATCTCGAGCATCTTCTGGCGGATGATCGGCTGAACCGATGAGATGATAAAGAACAGCCAGAAAAACGAGAGAAAATCCATGCCTCACCTCCTGCGCGCTTACCACGGAAAGTATTCGTCCCAATACATGCGGCGGGCGTAACGCCGCCGGCCGAAAAACGGGGCAACCGCAAGCCCCGCCACGAACCCACCCACGTGCGCCCACCAGGCAACGCCGCCGAAGGCCTGCATCCCGCTGACGATGGTCAAGAAGCCGTTGAGGAGTTGCGAGATGAACCAAAGGCCGATATAGAGGATCGCGGGGATTTCGACGAACCAGGGCAAAAAGAAAAGTGGCACCAGGGTAATCACCCGCGCCAAGGGGAAGAAGATGAGATAAGCCGCGAGCACGCCGCTGATGGCCCCACTGGCGCCCACGGTAGGGATGGAGGAATGTGGGTTGAACGCGACGTGGACGAGCGCGGCCACAACGCCGCAAAAGAGGTAGAACAGGAGATAACGACCGCTCCCCATGCGGTCTTCGACGTTATCTCCAAAGATATATAGGGCGAACATATTGCTGAAAAGGTGCGCCCAACCGCCGTGCAAAAACATAGAGGTTAGCAAGGTGAGCGCATTATGAAGGTCAAAGTGTTGAAGCAAGCGCGAGGGGATTACGCCCAAGGCTGTGGCCCAAACCTCTGCCTGGGGGCCAAGGCCAAGGAGCACGATAAAGATCAACACGTTGATGGTGATGAGTAGCCAGTTGACGATGGGAAAAGATCGCGCGCGAACCGTATCTCTCAAGGGGAACATGCGATCTCCTTTGCACGATAGTCTGACTTTTGCCCCTTGGCCTACGCCGGGAAGCCTTGGATCCCTGTTTGAGTTGGCTCGAGGATACTCGAAAGGACGTGCCCACGCAAGTGCTTCGCCATGGGTGGATTCCCCGTTATTCGCCGCCTGCGGCGGGGGATGCTATAATCGCCTTTGCTCACCTTGAGCGATGACTGGATAGGTGTAAGGGATGTATCTTGAGACGCGCCGCAAACGCCGCCGAGGCGGCGAGTATTGGCCTTGGCTCCTTTCTTTCCTCGTCGCGTTCAGTGCGGCCTGGTATCTCTACAGTCGGCAGACGCGCATCATCGAGGCCGTGCGCGGTCCCCTGCCCACACCCACGCCCACCGAGATCAGCGCCGCGCAATATGTCTCCCGAGGAGATGGTTTTTTTGACCAAGGCCGCTATGACGAGGCCATTGCCGCCTACCGACGTGCCACGGAACTCGACCCTGCCTTGAGCGTGGCCTATGCCCGTTGGGGGCGCATCCTGGCGCTTCGCCACAAGACCGCAGAGGCTGAGCGCTTGGCGCGGCGCGCCGTGGAACTCGATGCCGAGTGTGCCGAATGCCAGGCTATCCTTGGCATGGTGCTCGATTGGGCGGGCCAAGTGCCCGAGGCCATCGGAGCCTGCTTGCGCGCGACGCAAATCGCCCCTGAAGAGGCCCTGGGTTATGCCTGCCTGGCCGAGGCGTATGGCGATTATGGCCGCCTGGCCGATGCCCTCGCCGCGGCCGAAAAAGCCTTGCAATTCGGCCCGGATAACCTTTTTGCCTTGCGCAATGCGGGGTATATGGAAGAACTCGCCGGCCGCTATACGGAGGCGATCCAGAAATACCAGGCGGCCGTGGAACGCTACCCCAACCATGCCTTTCTCTATCTCGATTTGGGGCGAAATTACCGCGCCCTGGGTAAGATGGAGGAGGCCGCCGAGCAGTTTACCCGCGCCACCCAGGTGGACCCCACCGATGCGCATGGGTTTGACCAACTCGGCTGGACGTATTTTGCCCAAGGGCTGTACGCTACGGCCATCGAGCAGTTGCAAAAGGCCATCCAGGTAGACCCCACCTATGCGCCGGCCTATGGCCATTTGGGGGTTACGTATTACGTCCAGCGCAATTATGAAGAGGCCATCGTATATTTAGAAAAGGCGAACACGCTCGGCAAGCCCGTCGAGGAATATTGCTACACGTTAGGGTTTAGTTACGCTTACCTGGGCCGCTGTGAGGAGGCCTTGCCTTGGTTCGAAAAAGCCCTCGAACTAAACTCGGCCTCTCAGGTGGCCCAACAAGGCCTGGAATACTGCGGTGCTCGCTGAGCACCAAACGAGGATGCGTATGAAGAGATCGAGTGCCTACCGGCGAGAGAGACAGCGCGTGTTGATATGGATCTTGAGCGGACTCGTCGTCTTGAGTATGGTGTGTGGGTATGCCTTTTCCTTCAGCATGCCCAAGCCGGCCCCTCAACCCACGTTGCCGGCGCCCACGGTAACACCCTCTCCCACGCCCACCGTCACGCCCACACCGAGCGCCGGTTAGATCGCGCTCAGAACGAAGCATGCTCGGTGCGGGCGATGATCTCCTCTTGCAGGTCGCGGCCCAGGTCGCAAAAGTAATCGCTATAGCCCGCCACGCGCACGATGAGGTCATGGTGCTCCTCCGGCTTTCGCTGGGCCTCGCGAAGCGTGTCTGCGCTGACCACGTTGAACTGGATGTGGTGCCCCCCTAGGGCGAAATAGGTGCGGATGAGTTGTGCCAAACCCGCTAGGCCTTCATCCGTCTCCAAAAGGCGCGGCATAAACTTTTGGTTGAGGAGCGTGCCCCCGGTGCGCACGTGATCCATCTTGGCGGCGGAGCGGATGACCGCCGTCGGCCCGCGCCGATCGGCCCCCTGCACGGGGGAGATCCCTTCGGAGAGCGGCTGATGCGCCAAGCGGCCATCGGGGGTGGCGCCGGTCATCGCCCCGAAATAGATGTGGCATGTAGTAGGCAGCATGTCGATGTGGTATTCCCCGCCGCGCGCGTTAGGGCGCCCTTCCACCAGGCGGTAAAAGGCATCGAACACGCGCCGCATGATGGCATCCGCAGCGTCATCGTCATTGCCATAGCGGGGCGTGCGGTTTTGGAGCAGGGCACGGAGCGCTTCCTGCCCTTGGAAGTTGTTATCCAAAGCCTCAAGGAGGGTACCCATGCTCACCGTGCGCTCGCCAAACACGTGCTGCGAAAGGGCCGATAGGCTATCCGTCACGGTGCCAATGCCCACTCCTTGGATGTAACTCGTGTTATAGCGCGCCCCACCGGCGTTATAGTCCATCCCTTTGGCGATACAATCGTCAATGACTACCGAGAGAAAGGGCGCCGGCATCATCGTGGCATACATCCGCTCGATGATCTGGTTGCCGCGCACCTTGATCTCGAGGATATGCCGCAACTGGGCCTCAAAGGCGGCCATCACCTCTTCAAAGGAGCAAAAAGTCCTTGGGTCGCCCGTCTTTGGCCCCAGTTGCTTCCCCGTGAGAGGATCCACGCCATTGTGCAAGGCGAGTTCCAGCACTTTGGGCAAATTGAAGTACCCCGTGAGGATGTAGGCCTCTTTGCCAAAGCAGCCCGTCTCCACGCAGCCGCTCGTGCCGCCCTGGCGCGCATCGGCGATATCCTTGCCCATGCGGATCAACTCTTCGACGACGATGTCGGCATTGAACACGGAGGGGTAACCATACCCCTTGCGAATGACCCGGCAGGCTGCCTCCAGAAAGCGATCGGGGTTGCGACGGCTGAGTTGGATGTTGCAGCCAGGCTGCAAGAGGTGCACCTCGTCCACCACCTCCAAAAGGAGGTAAGAGAGGTCGTTGACTCCATCGGAGCCATCCGGCGCCAGCCCGCCGATGTTGATGTTCACAAAGTCGTTATAGGTGCCGCTTTCAGCGGCCGTCACGCCCACTTTGGGGGGCGCGGGCTGGTTGTTGAATTTGATCCACAGGCAACAGAGGAGTTCCTTGGCCTTCTCGCGCGTCAGCGTGCCCTCTTGCAGGCCGCGCTGGTAAAAGGGGTAGAGGTGCTGGTCGAGATGGCCGGGGTTGAAGGCATCCCAGCCGTTCAGTTCGGTGATGACGCCCAGGTGGATGAACCAGTACATCTGGAGCGCCTCCCAGAAGTCGCGCGGGGCATGGGCGGGCACCCAGCGGCACACGGTTGCGATGCGCCGTAACTCGCGCCGCCGCTCGGGGCGTTCCTCGCGGGCGGCCAACTCCTCAGCGAGGGCAGCGTGGCGCTCGGCAAAGAGGATGGCCGCGTCGCAGGCGATCTCCATGGCGAGGAGTTCTTCCCGCTTGTCATGGGCCAAGGGGTCGCGGGCAAAGTCGAGTGCGGCGAGGTGGGCCGCGATCTCGCGTTTGAAATCGAGCAGGCCCTTTTGGTAAATCTTGCCATCGAGCGAGGTGTGACCCGGCGCGCGTTGCTCCATGAACTCAGTAAAGAGGCCGGCTTGGTAGCACTCCAGCCAAGCCGGCTCCATGCGCTGAAAGATGCGGTCGCGCATGGAGCGCCCTCGCCAATAGGGGATGATCTCTTGCTCATAAAGGCGGAAGGTCTCGTCGCTCACCGTGTAGCGCGTTTTGGGGCGGGAATGGAGGGTCTGCAAATCTTCCAGGCTATGGCAAGTCAGTTCGGGGTAGGTAGGCGTGGCCTTGGGAAAGGGGCCGCGCTCCCCCACGATGAGTTCGTCCTCGCCGATGTAGATCGTCTTGTGCGCGCAAAGGTGGTAAAAGGCCAGGGCGCGCATCACGGGCGGCGAATGTTTCCCCTCCTCGGCGCGGTAAAAGTCCGTGATCAACTTGGCCCGCTCGCCAGAAAGGCTCGGTTGAGCCTCAAAACTCCTCTGGCGGAGCCTCTGCACGCGGTCGGTCAGCATCTTATCCCCTCCTAAACCTCGTCCTCCGGGGGTGGCAAGGGTTTGCCTTGCGGGTCGAGCACTGCTCGCGAGCGGCCACCCGCCTCCACCGGCCCGACGATGCCCATCTTTTCTAGTTGATCCATCAGACGCGCAGCGCGCGGATAGCCGATGCGCATGTGGCGCTGAAGGAATGAGGCAGAGGCTTGACGCCGTTCGCGCACTAGGGCGATGGCCTTCTGCAAAAGTTCATCATCTTCCTCTGCCTCTGCCTCGGCGGTTTCCCAAGGGGGAATCTCTTGTTGAGCGTTCGGCTGCTCCCGAGGTTGGGCCGCCCGTGCTCGCCAAAAGTTGACCACATTGCGCACCTCCTGGTCGGAGACGAAACACCCTTGGATGCGCTGGAGACGCGGCGAATCGGGGGCCATATAGAGCATATCCCCACGGCCGAGGAGTTTCTCGGCGCCGGGGGCATCGAGCACAACGCGCGAATCCACCTGGGAACTCACGGCGAAACTGATACGCGCGGGAAAGTTAGCCTTGATGAGGCCCGTAACGACATCCACCGAGGGGCGCTGGGTGGCGATGACCAGATGAATCCCCGTGGCGCGGGCCATTTGGGCGATGCGGCAGATGGTGCGCTCCACCTCTTCTGGTGCGGCAAGCATCAGGTCGGCCAGTTCGTCAATCACCACGACGATCATCGGCAGGGGTTTCATCTGGCGTTTGGCCACCGTGCGATTGTAGGCGGCCAAGTTGCGCGCCCCTACCTGGGCGAACTCGCGGTAGCGCCTCTCCATTTCTCGGACGACCCATTTCAACGCCGAAACCACCCGTTCTGGTTCCACCACCACGGGCGAGAGGAGATGCGGGATGCCGTTATAGGCCGCAAACTCGACACGCTTGGGGTCAATCAACAGAAGGCGCAGTTGTTCGGGCGCGTTCTGGCAGAGGAGCGCAATGAGGATGGCATTTAAGCAGACGCTCTTGCCCGTGCCCGTGGCCCCGGCGATGAGGAGGTGCGGCATGGCCGTGAGGTCGGCCACCACCGGCTCGCCGGAAACGCTGCGCCCCAGGGCGATGCGCAACGGGGAGCGCAACTGGCGAAATTGGGGAGATTCCATCACCCCGCGCAGGCCCACCGTGGCTTTGACTTCGTTGGGGACCTCGATGCCCACGAGCGAGCGCCCCGGTACGGGGGCCTCGATACGAATGGGCGCCGCAGCCAGGGCGAGGGCGAGGTCGTTCTGGAGGGCGAGAATCTGGCTCACGCGCACTTTTTGCCGGCGTGGGGCGCCGTCTCGGTCGGGGCGCTCGACGTAGCCCGGCTCGACGCCGAATTGGGTGACCACCGGCCCTCGGTTCCACTCCACGACTTCCGCCGGGATGCCGAAAGCAGCCAGCGTCTCTTCGATGAGGCGGGCGCGCTCGCGCACCTCGGCCTCGTCGCTTTCGACGCTCCGATCGGTTGCGAGGAGGGTGAGGGGCGGGAGCGCTTCAGGGGGTGCCTCGGCGTGTAGGAAGGGAGGTTCTTCCGGAGGCATGGCGGACGCCTCTTCCTTAAGCGGGGCGGCCGGCGCAGTTCGCACGGGCGGCTCTTGGGCCTCCTTGCGGGGCGTTTGGCGAGCCGGAGCCTTAGCCCGCGCGGAGGAAGTTATCTGCCGTTCGGCAAGGCGCCTCCGCACGATGCGGGCGCGCCAGCGTATGCCGATCTGCGCCCAAGCCCAACGTATCCCCCAGACGACCTTGGCCCAGGGGATGCCCGCAGCGAGATATACCCCGCCGAGGATGACGAGGAAGAGGAGAAACGCGCTGGGCACCTTGCCCAGGTAGGGCACCGTCAGGCGCCACAAGGCCCAGCCGATGAACCCGCCGCGCTTGCCCTCTTCGGCCAGGGTGAGCGGCGAAGCCTTGGCGAGGATATGGATGAACCCCAGAAAGCCAAAAAAGACCAGTTCCCAGCCGATGATGGCCTGCCAACGCGGGCGCCAGGAGGTTTGGAGGGCATTGCGCACCATCAGGAATAGCCCCCCTGCGATGAGAAGTATGGCGAGTGGGTAAGCGCCCAGGCCAAAAGCGCGCCGCAAGGCGAGCGACCAGGCCTGGCTCAGGGCGCCCTGATCGCGCGAGGTCAGCGCGACGAGCGTCATCGCACCGAGCACCGTGAGAACAAGCCCCCATAACTCCTGGCGGCGCAACCAACGCCCTAGGGTAGCCCCAATCTCTCCCCAAGGGATCGTTCGGCGTTTGGCCGGAAGGGCCTTTTTACGAAGGGATGTTTTGCGTTTCATCCTGGGTCAAGCCAATGGGTGTATCAAAAAGGGTAGGTTGGCTACTCGTCCTCTGGGCTGGCTGGCGGCTCGCGCATGCTCAGGCTGAGGCGGTGCTTGGGCGCGTCGATGTGAAGGATGCGCACCTGCACCCGATCTCCTGGGGAGACGAATTGATGAAGGTTTGCGACATGCTCATCGGCGATCTCTGAGATGTGCACCAGCCCTTCGAGGCCCTCTTCGAGTTGCACAAAGATGCCGAAATCCACCACGTGGGTTACGGTTGCCTCCACCATCTGGTTGGGGGCATATTTTTCTTCCACATAGGCCCACGGGTTCGGCAGTAGGCGCTTCAGGCTCAGGCTGACGTGGCGTTCCTCGCGATCCACCGCGAGGACCAAGACGCGCACTTTTTGCCCCAACTGAAGGTGCTTGGCTGGGTGGATGACTCGCCCCCAAGAAAGTTCGGAGATGTGGATCAACCCGTCCACGCCGCCCAAATCCACAAAGGCGCCAAATTCGCACAGGTTGCTCACATAGCCCTCGCGGATATCGCCGGGCTTGAGTTCGGCGAGCAGCCGCTCCGCATCGCCAGGCCCCCACAGGGTGGCCCGTTCGGAAAACACCAAGCGGTTGCGGCTGGGATCCAATTCGATGACCTTGAGCCGCAGTTCTTCGCCCACCCAGCGAGAAAGCAACTCATCGCGCGCCTCTTCGCTTTCGAAAATGGGCACTTCTTTGAGTTGTGAGGCGGGCACAAACCCTTGAAGGTCATTCCAACGCACGAGCAGGCCGCCACGGTTCCAGCCCGTTACGATCGCCGTGGTTACTTCCCCTTTTTGCCAGAGGGTTTCGAGATCTTTCCACGCTGCCTCGAATGCAGTATCGCGCCACGGCACGCCGGGCGAGAGTTTCTCTTCGCCCAAAGTCGCGATGGAACGTGCCCTTTTGGGGAGCGCACTGTGTGGGGCATTCCCATTACCTCGGTAGCGGTCGAGGGCTTTTTGGAGGAAATCGGCTAAAGAATTGAGATTATACCCATCCATACGGCAGACCTCATATCGTTTAGAATCGCCTGTGTGTGCCTCGCACGGATCGCACAACAAAGACTATCTTATCGCGCTTTGGGCGAACCGTCCAATCCGGCGCTGGGCAGCCCGCGCGCTCTAAGAATTGGCAAGATCAGCATCTTACGGTAAACTAATGTACACGCCTTGCAGGGCGGCGTCAATTCGCGCTGTGAGGCCTGCCATAAGAGGATGTGAAGGGAGCGACGTATGTGGGGGGGAAGATCCTCTTGGCACCAAGAACGCGGCACCGAATGGCTAGAATGGGTCATCGTAACCCTGATTTTGACCATCGCCATTTTCGCCTTGCTGCAAGCCGTGGGGGGCCACGTGGCGGAGTTTATCCTCAAAGTACGGCTGTGGCTGCAGGGCCTCGGCCTCAAATAGGGCACCGAAAACAACTTTTTATGTCGCCTCCACTTTGACAGGGGGCGCTTTATCGTGTATCTTGCATAGGCTTTATGGAGAGTTTTTCAGGAGGTTCTATGGGCCGCGTTCAAGAGATAGGCGATTTGGTCATTAACAATGTGGAAAAGGTGATCATCGGCAAACGCCGCGAGGTCGAGTTGGCCTTCGTGGCTATGCTTTGCCAAGGCCATGTCCTCATCGAGGATGTGCCGGGCGTTGGTAAGACGATGCTCGCCCGGTCGCTTGCGAAATCGGTAGGCTGCACTTTCCGGCGTATCCAGTTCACGCCGGATCTCCTCCCCAGCGACATCACCGGCGTATCCGTGTTCAACCCCAAAACGCGCGATTTCGAGTTTCGCCCTGGGCCGATTATGGCCCAGATCGTCCTGACGGATGAGATCAACCGCGCCACGCCCAAGACGCAATCGGCCCTGTTGGAGGCGATGGAAGAGCACCAAGTAACGGTGGATGAGCGCACGTACCGCTTGCCCCAGCCGTTTATGGTGCTCGCGACGCAGAACCCCATCGAGTATGAGGGCACCTTCCCTCTGCCCGAGGCGCAGTTAGACCGCTTTCTGATGCGCATCAGCCTGGGCTACCCCAAGGCGGGGGAAGAGATTCGCATCCTCGATGCCCAGCAATACGTCCACCCCATCGAGATGATTGATCAGGTCATCTCGGTAGAGATGCTCACCGAGGCGCAAAACCTGGTCAAGCAAGTATATGTGGATGCCTTGGTCAAAGAGTACATCGTGGCGCTTGTGCAGGCCACGCGAGACTATCCCGATGTGTATCTCGGCGCCAGCCCGCGCGGCTCGCTCGGTTTATACAAGACGGGCCAAGCCCTCGCGGCCTTGCGCGGGCGAGATTTCGTCTTGCCAGATGACATCAAGGCGCTGGCCGAGGTGGTGTTGGCGCATCGCATCATCGTCAGCCCTTCGGCGCGCATCCGCAATGTGGATACGCGCCAAGTGGTGCAAGAGATTTTGAGCACCGTGCCCGTGCCGGGCACGCGCGTGCGCGCCGAAGCGCGGTAGGCTTTTTTATCATGCGCGAGGCCGGGGGATTCCCCGGCCTTTTTCACGCTTGGCCCCTTTGGGGCGTATGATCAGTGCACCATAAGCCTTGGGAGGATACTATGGAAAAGGTTCGAATCGGTGTTGTGGGGTGTGGGGCGATCGCCGAAGGGATGCACCTGCCGGGGATGAAGGCTATCGAGGCGATGGGCAAATGCGAGGTCGTGGCCGTGTGCGACGTCGTCGAAGAGCGCGCTCAGTACATCCGCGAGAAGTTCGGTGTGCCGGCCTACTATACGAACCTCGACCGGATGCTCGCCGAGGCGGAGTTTGACCTGTTGGTCAACCTGACGCGCATCCCGGAGCATTTCGAGGTCAACCTCAAGGGGTTGCGCGCGGGTAAACACGTTTATTCGCAAAAGCCGATGACCACCTCCGTCCAAGAGGCGACCATCCTCATCGAGGAGGCCAAGCGGCGCAATCTCCTCCTGGCCTCTGCGCCGGAGCACCGCGTGCGCAAACTCGTTTGCAAAATTCGCGATCTCGTCCAAGAAGGTGCGATCGGCAAGGTGGCCTTTGCCACCGTGCGCGCCTCGCACGATGGCCCCGAGAAGCACCAGGTGCCGCGGGATTCCACGTGGTATTACAAGCCCGGCTCGAACCCCATTTTAGACCTCGGCGTGCACGGCCTCTCACAGATCACGAGCATCCTTGGGCCGGTGCAAGCGCTGGCCTGCTTTTCAGGGCGGTCTCTGCCAGTGCGCTATATCACGGCGGGGCCTTTTGCCGGCAAACGGATTGACGTGGAGATTGACGATAACTCGCTCCTCATGCTCGATTTCGGCCAGGCCACCTTCGCCTTTCTCGATGCGACCTATTGTGTGGAGGCGGCGCGCGGGCCGAGGCTACAGATCTTTGGGAGCGAGGGGACCATCAGCCTGGGGGGCGAACGTGGCGGGACGCTCCTCGAGATGTACCAGAGCAAGACCCGCGAGTGGATTGAGGTCCCCGTGGAGCCGGAGGAGCCGACGCGCGATTTGGGCGTGCTTCACGTGGTGGATTGCCTGCGCGAAGGCAAGCCCCTCCTCCTGACGGCCGAACATGGCCGGCACTTGGTGGAGATTATGACGCGGGCGCCCGAGGCCGCCGAGAAGGGCTGCACCATCCGCCTAGAGACTACGTTCTGAGGCCGCCTTGCTTACCCTCTCGAATGGCGGGCGGGGTCGGTGGTATTTCGGCGTTTCGTGGGGGGCTAATCAGCCGTGCTCGGGATAGGCCCCTCCGGACTTTTTGCGCTCTCAGGCCGCAAACTTGACAATAGGTGCCTAGGCCAAGTATAATCACCTATTGTCTAGGCACTATAGAAACCCTTGCCTTTGGCAAGAACATCGAGGAGTAGAACATGCCCAAGCGAACATGGCAGCCCAAGAAGCGTCGCCGCATGCGAGTGCACGGGTTCCGTGCGCGTATGGCCACCCGAACGGGGCGCCAAGTCCTCAAGGCGCGCCGCGAGAAGGGCCGCAAGCGGTTGACGGTTCAGAAGCACTATACTGTGTAGCGCCCTTGTGCAGGCGTGTTACCCCAGAGATATCGGCTTACCAGATCGTCGGATTTCGAGCGTGTGCATGCTGAAGGGCGCTGTTGGTCGAACCGCCTTCTTGTGATGTGCATATCTCCCAACGGTTTGCCCTATTCGCGGTTCGGGTTTTCGGTGAGCAAACGGATCGGCAAAGCGGTCGTGCGGAATCGCATCAAGCGCCTTTTGCGCGAGGCCGTGCGGCCGCTCTGCGACCTCACGGTGCCAGGGTGGGATGTGGTTTTTATCGCCCGCGCCGGGATCGTCCAGGCCGATTGGGTAGCGATCCAACAGGCGGTGGCGGGCCTTTTCAATATGGCGCAGTTGTTTCGTCATGAACAAGAGCCTTGCGTGGCGGAGTAACGCCCAAAAGATGTTTCGGCAGGCCGTATTACGGGGGCTAAGGTTTTACAAATGCGCTATCTCGCCGATGTTCCCGCCCAGTTGCCGGTATGTGCCCACATGCTCCGAGTATATGTATGACGCCGTGGTCAAGTATGGCGTAGCCAAGGGGGTTTGGCTGGGCCTCAAGCGGCTTTCGCGTTGTCATCCCTTTCACCCCGGTGGGTATGATCCGGTCCCCTAGGATGGCTGTGCCACCGCCCGCGGAAAGGGTGCCGAGGGCTTTTTTCGCCCATCAGCCCTGATGTTCGAGTAAGGAGGTTCGCGCCTTGAGGATTTTGAAAAAACGCGGGCTTGTGGCCCTTTTATTGCTTGTGGCCGTTACCTTGGCCGGCTGTATGGGCGGTGGGGTAACGAACCCCGGTTGGACGGTCGTTACCGTTCAGGATGAGGTCGTCTATGCAGCCCTTTCTACAGGGCAAGTCGTAGCCCTCGATGCCGCCAAAGGGGGCGCGGCGCTGTGGTCGTATCCGCCGGCGTCGCAATCTTCTGGGCCGGCCTGTGCCATCGCCCGGCGCTCCCCCGATTCCGCTTCTCCCCTCGATGCGGTATATGGCGCGCCCGTCGTCGCCGATGACCTTCTCCTCGTTACCTCGTTCGATCGTCGCCTCTACGCCTTCGACCGCCACACGGGTGCCAAACAGTGGGATTTCACCGCCGAAGATTCGATCATCGGCGGCGTGACGCTGGTGGATGGCGTGGCCTTTTTCGGCTCGGCGGATCATCGCGTCTATGCCGTGGATTTGGCGACGCAGAAACTCATCTGGGAAGCCCCATTTGCCACTGGGAACCGCGTGTGGGGGGCGCCCGCCGTGGATGAGGCGCGCGTTTACGTCGGTTCGATGGATCATTACGTGTATGCGCTCGACCGGCAGACGGGGCGGGAGATTTGGCGGCATGACCTGGGCTGTTCCATCCCCGGCAGCGTGACGCTGGCCGATGGGATGCTCTTTGTAGGGGGTGTGGATAAGCGTTTGCACGTCCTCAAAGCCGAAGATGGCTCGGAACTGTGGAAGACAGAGGAACTCGACGGCTGGGTGTGGGGTGAGGCGCTCGTAGAAGACGGCTACGTCTACTTTGGTACGCTCGGCGGGCACGTTTATGGCTTGCGTGTAACGGATGGCGCGCCACGTTGGCAACCCGTTGCGCTTGAGGGAGCGGTGCGCGCTGGCCCTGTGACTCAGGGGCAGAACCTCATCGTGGGCACCGATGCCGGCCGCCTCTATAGCATCCACAAAGAGACGGGCGAGCGCGATATGGTGTACGATCAGATTAGCGGCGGCATCTTTTCGCGGCCGGCGGTGGTGGGCGATCGCCTCTTTGTAGGGACCGCCTCGGGGCGCGTTTACGCGCTGGATGTAACCCGCCGCGATCCGCTCCTATGGGTTTACCCGCCCAGCAGTAAGTAAATGGGAATGCTGGAGGTTTGATGTCGGCTCAGGCAGCGAGACCAGTTCAAGTAAACCCCAAGCAACTGCGCAAATCTCTCTTGACGTGGCTTCTCATCGGCGCAGCCATCTTGGTCATCTCTCGGGTGGGCTGGGGCACCATCTGGCGAGAGGGCCTTATCCGGCCCATGTTGAATATGCTCCTTTTCCTCTATGCCTACTTGGGGCGCAGTTTTATCATTGCGATTGCCGTCTTTACCATCTTGCTACGGCTCATCACGCTCCCGTTGACGATCAAACAGGTGCGCGCCTCGCGCAAGATGGCCGAAGTTCAGCCCAAGATGGCCGAACTCCAGAAGAAATACGGCGGCGATAAAGAACGCCTGGTGCAGGAACAACAACGCCTTTACAAAGAGGCGGGGGTCAGCCCCTTGGGGGGATGTTTGCCCACGTTGATCCAGTTCCCCATCTGGATTGGCCTCTATCAATCCATCAATAGTATTCTGGCGGATACACCGCTCGAGTTGATGAGCCTGGCCAAGAACGTCTATGGTGGGTTTCGGGCGATCGTGGATATCCTCCCCCTGCAGAGCCACTTTCTCTGGCTGAACTTGGCTCGGCCCGACCCGACGCCTTTCGTCTTGCCCGTGCTCGTGGCCGGCACGATGTGGCTCCAGCAGAAATTGATGACCCAGCCCGCTACAGACCCCCAGCAGGCCTCGATGAACCAGACGATGCAACTGATGATGCCGCTGATGTTCGGCTACTTTACCACCCAGTTCTCATCGGGCCTGGCGATCTATTTTGTCATCTCGAACGTTATCGGCATTGTGATGCAATGGGCCATCGAACGCCTCGAAGGCCCCATCGCCCCTAAAGCGCCCGCATCCAGTGCCGCCACCGGCATAGAGAAGGTCACAGATGGGAAAAAGGCTCGCAAAGCAAAGCGCTGAATTCACTGCGAAAACGCTCGAAGAGGCCCTCAAGCAAGCCTCGCAGGAGTTGGGGCTTCCCGTTGAGGCCCTGGAGTACGAAGTCGTTCGGGATACGACGCGCACCATTTTGGGGTTGGTGCGCCGTGGCGAGGTCACGGTTCGCGTCATGTGGGAGGCCGCAGCGGCAGAACAGCCTTCTCCTTCAACCGAGCACGTCCTCTCCGCCCTCGCTATGGAAGAGGGAGAGGAGGCGGAAGAGATTCCTGCCCTTGCCAAGGGGACCGTGCCCCAGAACCCTCCCGAACTGGAAGAAACGGCCATCGAAGTCATCTCCACGTTGCTCGACAAGATGGGCATTTATGCGGCCGTGGAGGTGGTGGATTCCGGCGGCAAGGTAGACCCCCAAACGAACGAGGTCAGCCCCCTGTGTTTGAACATCATCGGCGATGACTTGGGGATGTTGATCGGCCGCCGCGGCGAGACCCTGCGCAATTTGCAGTTCATCGTGCGGCTGATCCTCAGCCGGCGGCTGGGCGTATGGCCCAACCTCGTGCTCGACGTTGAGGGGTACAAGGCCAAGCGCGTGCAAGCCCTGCAGGCGCTCGCGCGGCGCATGGCAGACCAGGTGCGCCAAACCAGGCAGATGGTCGTCCTCGAGCCGATGCCGGCCCACGAGCGGCGCATCGTGCACCTAGCCTTGCGCGACGACCCCGATGTTTATACCGAAAGCACGGGCGAGGGCGAAAACCGCAAAGTGCAGATCATCCCCAAATCCGCATGATCGAACAACCCGCGCTGAACGCGCCGCCGCAGTATCTCGTCATTGGGCACATCACCCAAGACCTCCAGCCTGATCGTTCCTTCCGGCTGGGGGGCACGGCTACTTATTCGGCCTTGACCGCTGCCAAGTTGGGGTTGACGGTGGGTGTGCTCACCAGTACGAACGGCCACTTGGCGCCCTTTGCGGATATGCCTCGGGTCATCGTACACCAGCGCCCCGCACTGCAGACGACCATCTTTGAAAATATCTACACCGGCAGCCATCGCAAGCAGTATATCCGCGCCCTCGCCGAGGTCTTGACGGCCTCCGACCTCCTGCCGGGTTGGGAACGTGCCCCCATCGTGCACATTGGCCCCGTGTGTCAAGAAGTGGCCGAAGACCTCATAGACGCTTTCCCTCACTCGCTTTTGGGCATCACTCCGCAGGGGTTTTTGCGCCGCTGGGATGCGGAAGGGCTTGTTTCACCCACGGCCTGGCAAAATGCCGACCGTATGCTGGAACGGGCCGATGTCATCGTGCTCAGCCTGCCCGATTTGGGCGGCGACCAGGAGCAATTGGCGTATTATGTGCGCAAGGCCCGCCTTTTGGTATTGACGATCGGGGCAAACGGGGCTATCGTATACCAGCGGGGGGAGCCGACCCATGTGCCGGCCTATGAGGTGATCGAGGTAGACCCCACTGGCGCAGGTGATACGTTCGCAGCGGCCTTTTTCATCCGCTATTACGAGACGGGCGATGCCCTCGAAGCGGCCCGTTTTGCGAACTGCGTTGCTTCGTTCTGCGTGGAGGGTGTAGGGGCTTCTAACCTCCCTACCCGCCAACAAGTGGAACATCGCCTGCGATATGGGCGCCTTAGAAAATAAGCGAGTGGGGCACGGTCGAGGGAAAGATGGGCCGCATCTATGCGTTAGCCAATCAAAAGGGCGGCGTGGGCAAGACGACCACGGCCGTCAACCTCGGTGCCTTTCTTGCCCGTGCGGGCAAACGCGTCCTCTTGGTGGATGCAGACCCCCAGGCGAATGCCACGAGCAGCCTCGGCATCAATAAGCATGCCCTAAAGCGCTCTATCTATGATATGCTCGTCGGGGCCGAACCGGCCGCCAGCCTCATCACCCTGACGAACTGCAAAGGGTTGGACCTTCTCCCCTCGGCGCCCTCTTTGGCTGGCGCCGAGATCGAACTCGTCGAAATGGCCGGCCGCGAGTTCCGCCTGCGGCGCGCCCTCGAACCCATTCGCCCCCGGTATGATTTCGTGCTCATTGATACGCCGCCCAGCCTAGGGCTTTTGACGGTCAATGCGCTCACCGCGGCAGATGGTGTGCTCATCCCCATCCAATGCGAGTATCTCCCTTTAGAGGGGCTGACGCAACTTTTGCACACGGTGGAGTTGGTGCGCCAAAACCTGAACCCGGACCTGTTTATTCGCGGCCTCGTCTTGACCATGTTCGACGCGCGCACGAACCTCTCTCGGCAGGTGGTGGAGGAGATTCGCCAACACTTTCCCTCTACGGCGTTTCGAGTGGTCATCCCGCGAAGCGTCAAGGTGAGCGAGGCACCCAGTTTCGGCGAACCGCTTTTGACCTTTGCCCCCGAGTCGAGCGGGGGGCAGGCCTATGCCGCCTTGTGCGAAGAGTTCCTCAGCACCGAGTGGGCTGACCATTAGGCGGGGCGCTTGCCTCCCCGCCGCACAGATGAGCGGAGGTGATGCCCATGGCACCCAGTTCGAAAAAGGGCCTTGGTCGGGGCCTGGAGGCGCTCATCCCCTCCAGCGCGCCCACGCAGGGCTTGCGCAAAGTGCATATCGATGCCATTGTGCCCAACCCCCGCCAGCCGCGGAGTTCTTTTGATGCGGAGGCCCTGCAAGAACTCGCTGCCTCTATCCGCGAGGTGGGGCTGATCCAACCCCTCATCGTCCAGCAAATCTCCGGCCAGGAGGATCCCACCCAACCCCCGCGTTATCAACTCATCACCGGCGAGCGGCGCTGGCGTGCGGCGCGGTTGGCCGGCCTCCAGCATGTGGATGTCATCGTCAAAGAGGCCTCGCCCCGCGAGATGTTAGAATTAGCCCTCGTCGAAAATATCCAGCGGGCCGACCTCAACCCGTTGGAAGAGGCAAATGCCTATCTCCAATTGGCCGAAGAGTTCGGGATGACCCAGGAGCAGATCGCCGAGCGCGTGGGGCGCAGTCGCGTGAGCGTGACGAATACGATGCGCCTCCTGCGCCTGCCGGAGGAAATTCGCCAGGCGATCTCGGCGGGGCGCATCACCGAGGGGCATGCGCGCGCCCTTTTGATGGCCGAAACGGAGGAGGAGCAGATCCTTGCCTTCCGCGCTGTGCTCAAAAGGGGCCTTTCCGTCCGCCAGACGGAAGAGTTCGTGCGGCGGCTCACCGCCGCGAGCGGCTCGAGCGCACCCGCGCGCACGCGTTCCCCCGAGACGGAAGATCTCGAGCGCCGCTTTCGAGAAGCCCTCGGTACCAAGGTGGACCTCTTCCGCAGCCGGCGGGGGGGCAAGTTGGTCATCCACTTTTATTCCGAGGAAGATCTGCAGGCCCTCTACGACCGCCTAGTGGGCGACGAGCAAACCGTTTGACCGAGAATGCACCGTAATGCGTGTGCTCTACCGCCTCCTCGGCGAGATTTGACCTCTCGTGCGGATGGGCGTATAATGTGAACGTTCACATTGAAGGACTGTGCCGCTGGCGTTTGCGCCGTTATGTTTGGAATGAGGGGAATAGAGATGGAGCCATCGGATCGCGTTTTACAAGAGGAAAAGACCAGCGCTCGCACCCAGTGGGGCGCTGTGACGGGGACGGTAACGAACATTCAGCGTTTCTCCATCCATGATGGGCCGGGCATCCGCACGACCGTTTTTCTCAAGGGGTGCAATTTGCGCTGTTTTTGGTGCCACAACCCCGAGACGTTACGGCCCCAGCCCGAGTTGCAGATCTTTGCCAGCCGCTGCATCGGCTGCGGCGAATGCTTCAGGCGCTGCCCCCAAGGGGCACATGTCATTGTGGATGGTCAGCGCAAGTTCTTGCGGGAGAAATGCATCGCCTGCGGCACGTGCGCCGAGACGTGCTACGCCCAAGCCTTGCAAATCGTCGGCGAGGTCAAGACGGTGGATCAAGTGGTGGAAGAGATCCTGCGCGATCGCGCCTTTTACGAGACCTCCAAGGGCGGCGTAACGATCTCGGGCGGTGAGCCGCTCCTCCAACGGGATTTCACCTATGGCATCTTGGCGGTATGCCGCGAAGAGGGCATTCACACCGCCATCGAGACGGCGGCAAACTTTCCTTGGGAACGGGTTGCCTCCATTTTGCCGGTGACCGATCTCGTGATGATGGATATTAAGATGATGGATTCCGAAAAGCACCGCGAGTGCACCGGCGTCCCCAATGAGCGCATCTTGGCCAACGCCGAACGCCTCGGGCAACAGCCGATCCCTCTCATCGTGCGCACGCCGATCATCCCCGGCGTCAACGATACCCCTGAAGAGGTTGCCGCGATCGCTGCCTTTGTCTCGAAACTGCCCAATCTGGTGTATTATGAACTCTTGCCCTTCCACCCTATGGCCACGAGCAAATACGATAGCCTGGATATGGACTACCGCGCACGGAACCTGAAGCCGCCCTCGAAAGAAAAAATGGATGCGCTCACTCAGGTCGCCGCGCAGTATGGCATCCGAGCGCGCCACGGCTGAACTATTTCGGAAAGGCTTTTCATGCCTCGGGGGTCAGGAGTGTCGCTCCTGACCCCCGTTGATTTCATGGCCGGCCCCGTGGAGCGTCTCCTCTCCCTTGATCTCCCGAAGGGCCTTTTTCATCGTGAGGCGGGGCCGATTCTCCCTCGCGGGTGGGCGCGGCGGTGGGTTGGGGCGTCTTTTTGAGTTGGCCTGGCGGGACGAACGAGGGGGTATTGGCCGGCGCGCGCGACGGGCTAGCGGCCAAGGTCGGCGTGGGAGGCAAGCCGGTCGGCGAAGGCGAAGCGATCGCGGGCGTGTGTTCCTCGCCCTGGGGAGTGGGCGTCGCACTTGGCGTCTCCTCTGGGGTCAAAGGCCTTTCCGCTGGCGTATGCGAGGATGCCTGGCGGGTTACGGCCAAAGCCGTGGCATGGCCGCCTTGAATGCGCACGTGGAGCGTTACCGTCTCTCCAAGGGCGGGCAAGGGATCGGGGCGAACCAAGCCCGTTACTTGCACCTCCACACCCCCTACGCGCCACCAAGCGTCCCGCATGGCCTCCACCGGCCCCTCGAGGGTGAGTTCCGCCGTGCCCCCTTTTTGGATCAGCCGCTTGGCCTCTTCGCGCCGACGTTCGGCCAAGGTTTGCGCATATTCGGCGCGGGGTGTGCCCTCCGGTAGCAAGCGCAGGCGCAGTTCCTCTTGCCCCCGTTTGAGTACATACAGGGGCTGGCCTGGGAGCGCATGGGCCGATACGACGAGGGTGGAACTGGCGAGAAGAAGGATGGCGAGAAAGGCCAAAGCCCACGCTTTGGCCCATACAGGGCGAGAGATCGAGGGGCTTTTTTTCGCCGTTTGGAGGCGCTCTTGAACGCGCCGTGCCCAGCCCGGCGAGGGTTGGATGGCGCCCAGCGTTCCGAGAAAGGCATCCTGCCGGGCATAGGCCGCGAGGGCATTGCGGCAGCGCGGGCAGACCCGTAGGTGCTCATCGAGGGCCTGCCGTTCTGCAGGCGTCAGTTCGCGGTAGCGCGCCAAGTCGCGCCGGAATTTTCTACAAGCCATCCGATTCATCCCCCTGGTAGATACGGCGAAAGGCCTCTCGCGCGCGATAGAGGCGCGTTTTGACGGCTCCTACCGAAATCCCGAGCATTTCGGCGATCTCGGCCGTCGAATAGCCTTGGACGCTATACAAGATGAGCGGCACGCGGTACTCCGGCGAGAGGCGCAGCAAGGCTTCTTGGACGGCATCGCGCAGGTCCCCATCGGGGGCCGGCGGCGAGGGGGCAGAGGTCTCCTGGGCGCCCAAAGGGAGCCAACGTACCAGGCGCCTCCGCCGTAAGAGGTCATAGGCGCAATGCGTCGCGATGCGATAGAGCCAGGCACGGTAATTCGCCTCTCCCTTCAGGCTGGGCAGGGCTTGGTAGGCGCGCACAAAGACGTCCTGAGCTAGTTCCTCCGCTTCGGCGGCATCCCCGATCAGGCGATAGAGATAGTTCACAATGGCCCCCTGAAACGCGTGGAAGAGCCGCTCAAAGAGCGCATCCCGCTCAAGGTCGGTGGAACCGGCCATTTCTGCCCCTTGCTGGTGCTTTCGCCTACTCATATAACGAAT
>Ga0315298_1002818_pt1 | contig 28591 bp, 25 predicted proteins | sample WHS_1_MG_FD_203077 | JGI IMG/M metagenome (GOLD analysis project Ga0315298, IMG submission 203077) | Extremophilic microbial mat communities from Washburn Hot Springs, YNP, Wyoming, USA - WHS_1_MG | ecosystem: Environmental > Aquatic > Thermal springs > Hot (42-90C) | place: USA: Wyoming... | reverse complement strand
TCCTGCTCACAACCAATCCCTCGCTTTCCATGCGTTCTTGTTCCGCCAACGAGGGGACATAATCCCTTAGCACTTACATGGGGACATAATCGCTATGCTACTTCACGGGCCGGCGCAGAGGTTGCCAGTCACCGGGCGGTATGGTATATTACCCTGGATTGGTTTCCCGGCTGGAGGTGCACGATTTGACCCCGCTCATCTACCTCAACGGCAAACTTGTCCCCAAATCGGAAGCCAAAGTATCGGTATTCGATCACGGCTTGCTCTATGGTGACGGTGTTTTTGAGGGGATCCGCGCCTACCACGGGCGGGTGTTCCGGCTGGACGAGCATCTCACCCGGCTCTATCACGGAGCGCGGGCGTTGCTGCTCGAGATCCCGATGGAGCCAGCCGCGCTCAAGGCCGCCGTGCTTGAGACCCTGCGCGCCAATGCGCTGCGGGATGCCTACATCCGGCTGGTGGTCACGCGCGGCGTGGGTGACCTGGGGCTCGACCCGCGCAAGTGCGACCAGGGGGCGACGGTGATCATCATCGCCGATGCCATTTCGCTTTATCCGGAGCAGATGTACGAGGATGGGCTGGACCTGGCCACGGTGGTCACCCGGCGCAATACGCCGACGGCACTCAATCCCGCGATTAAGAGTCTCAATTATCTGAATAACATCTTTGCCAAGATCGAGGTGGTGCGGGCCGGCCTGCACGAGGGGCTGATGCTCAGCGCCGACGGCTATGTGGCCGAGGCCACGGGAGACAACATCTTCATCTATACAGGCGGCAAGTTGGTCACCCCGCCAACGTCAATCGGTATTCTGGAAGGTATTACCAGGGATGCCGTCATGCAACTTGCCCGCGAAATGGGTATAGATGTTAGTGAGAAGACGTTTACGCAATATGACGTATACACGGCAGACGAATGCTTCCTGACCGGCACCGCGGCCGAGATCATCCCGGTGGTGAGCCTGGATGGGCGGACGATCGGCGAGGGCAAGCCCGGCCCGGTGACCCGGGAGCTGATGGCTCGCTTCCGGGAGATGACCAGAAAGGAAGGAGTGGCTATCGACTGACGCGGCCTTCCGGCCGTAACCGAGGGGGGTGGCGGCGCCTCGGAGTTTCGAGAGGAGGAGTTGATGTCGGATGACATCTGGCAGCGGTTGACCAACCCTGCCACCCGAGTATTGGACTATGCACGAGAAGAGGCCCGCAAGACCAGCAGCAACATGGTGGGCACGGAGCACATCCTCCTGGGCCTGGTCCGGGAAGGGGAGGGGGTAGCCGCGCGCGTGCTGGAGCGCCTGGGCGTGAGCCTGGGCCGGGTGCGCAGTGAGGTGCATCGCCAACTCGGGATTCTCGAGAATCGCGTCAGCAGCCAGGCTCCCATGACCATGTCTCCCAAGGCCAAGCGCGTGCTGGAACTGGCGCTGGAGGAAGCCCGCGAACTGAACCCCCGCCTGGGGTTGCCTCACTACATAGACACCGAACACCTGCTGCTCGGCCTCATCCGCGAGGGTGAGGGCCAGGCCGCCCGGGTGCTGCGCGCCCTGGGAGTAGACCTGGACCGCGTACGCAAGGAAGTGATCAGCCAACTGGGTGGCAGCCCCACGCTGACCACCCCCGCGCGGGGACGCTCTTCGACCCCGGTGCTCGATGCCTTCGGCCGGGACCTCACCAAGGCTGCTGCCGAGGACAAACTGGACCCGGTGATCGGGCGCCACAGCGAAATCCAGCGAGTGATCCAGATTCTCTCCCGCCGTACCAAGAACAACCCGGTGCTGCTGGGGGAGCCGGGCGTCGGCAAGACCGCCATCGTGGAGGGCTTGGCCCAGCGTGTCTACCAGAAGGACGTGCCGGAGGTGCTGCACGACAAGCGGGTCGTGGCCCTGGACCTCACCGGTCTGGTCGCCGGCACCAAGTACCGGGGCGAGTTCGAGGAGCGCATGAAGCGGGTGACCGACGAAATCCGCAAGAGCGCGGGCGAAATCATCCTCTTCATTGACGAGTTGCACACCCTGATCGGCGCGGGCGCGGCCGAGGGGGCCATTGACGCCTCCAACATCCTGAAGCCGGCGCTGGCCCGGGGGGAGTTGCAGTGCATCGGCGCCACCACGCTCAATGAGTACAAGAAGTACATCGAGCGCGACGCCGCCCTGGAGCGCCGCTTCCAGCCCGTGCTGGTAAGCGAGCCCACGGTGGACGAGACCATAGACATCCTGAAGGGCCTGCGCGAGCGCTACGAGGCACACCACCGGGTGAAGATCAGCGACGAGGCGCTGGTTTCCTCAGCGCGGCTTTCCTCGCGCTACATCTCCGATCGCTTCCTGCCCGACAAGGCCATCGACCTGATGGATGAGGCCTCGAGCCGCGTGCGCCTGCAAGCAACCCTGGTGCCGCCGGATATCAAGCAGGCGCGCCAGGAGTTGGAGGGGATCGAGCGCGAGTTGCAGCGCATTACCAACGTGGGTCCCTTCGAGCGTGATTACGAGCGTGCTTTCGAACTGCGCGACAAGAAGCGCAAGGTGGAGGAGCGCCTGCGCATGATGGAGCAGGAGTGGCGCGAGAGCCGCGGCACCGCCCCCAACGTGGTGGAGGCCGACGAGATCGCGCAGGTGGTTTCCATCTGGACCGGGGTGCCGGTGACCCGCATCGCGGAAGAGGAAACCACCCGCCTGCTGCGCATGGAAGAGGCCATGCACCGCCGCATCGTGGGGCAGGACGAAGCAGTGGCTGCGGTGAGCCGGGCGGTGCGGCGCGGCCGGGCCGGGCTCAAGGACCCCAAGCGGCCCATTGGCTCCTTCATCTTCCTGGGCCCCACCGGGGTGGGGAAAACGGAGTTGGCGCGGGCGCTGGCGGAGTTCCTCTTCGAGACCGAGGACGCCATCATCCGTATTGACATGTCGGAGTACATGGAGCGCTTTGCGGTCAGCCGGCTGATCGGAGCGCCCCCCGGCTACGTCGGCTATGAAGAGGGCGGTCAGTTGACCGAGCGCGTGCGTCGCCGGCCGTATTCCGTGGTGCTGCTGGACGAGATTGAGAAGGCGCACCCCGAGGTCTTCAACCTGCTGCTGCAGGTGCTGGAGGACGGGCGGCTGACCGATAGCCAGGGCAAGGTGGCCGACTTCCGCAACACCGTGATTATCATGACCAGCAACGTAGGCACGCTCTCCACTGACATGAGCGCCGCCAGCATCGGCTATCGGCGGGGCGGGGAGAAGGAGGACGTGGAGGCCTACGAGCGCATGAAAAGCGTGGTGCTGGAGAAGTTCCGACAGACCTTCCGGCCCGAGTTTCTGAACCGGATTGACGAGGTGATCGTTTTCCACTCGCTCACCCGGGACCAGATCCGCGACATCGTGCGCCTGCTGCTCTCCAAGGTGGACGCGCAGGTGCGCGGCCAGGGCATGCGGCTCGAGGTCAGCGATGAGGTGGTGGAGTTGCTGGCCAAGGAGGGCTATGACCGGGCCCTGGGTGCCCGGCCGCTGCGCCGGGCCATCCAGCGCCTGGTGGAGGACCCCCTGGCCGAGCAGATCCTGCACGGCGACTTTGGCGAAGGCGACACGATCCGCACTGAGATCAGCGAGGGGCGGGTGGTCTTCGTGCGGGAGCGGAGCATGGCCGAGAGCATGCTGAATGAGACGGTATAGGCAGGCGTCGCGAAAGAGGCGCTTGGCGCCGGTAGGTAGAATTGAACCCCCGGGGCAGTCGCTGCCCGGGGGTTCTTTGCTTGGGGGAGCGCCCAGTCCCCGGATGCATCCATATGGCCAAGACGTCGTCTAAGTACGTGTGTGCGCAGTGCGGCGCGGAGTTCGTGCGCTGGGTCGGCCGCTGCACGGAATGCGGTGAATGGAACAGCGTGGCGGAGGTGCACGAGCGGGCAGCCACCCCCTCGGGAGGGCCGCGCCGGGCCGCAACCGGCGGCCCAGTGCGCCTGGACGAGGTGCAGGCCACCGCCAAGCAGCGGCGGCCATGCGGCATCGGTGAGTTGGACCGGGTGCTGGGCGGCGGGGTGGTGGCGGGGTCGGTGGTGCTGCTGAGCGGCGACCCTGGCATCGGCAAGAGCACGCTGCTATTGCAGATGCTCAATGCCTATACGCCGCAGTATGGGCCCACGCTTTACGTCTCGGGCGAGGAGAGCGGCGAGCAGGTGAAAATGCGTGCCGAGCGCCTGGGTAAGCCGGCTGCCGATCTTTATCTGCTGGCAGAAACTGACGTCGAGGAGGTGGAAGCGGCGGCGGGGGTGATGTCTCCCTCGCTGCTGGTGGTGGATTCCATCCAGACCCTGTTCGACCCCGCGCTGGAGTCGGCGCCGGGCACGGTGAGCCAGGTGCGCCAGTGCGCCGCCCGCCTGATGCGCCTGGCCAAGGACACGGGCACCCCGGTGGTGCTGGTGGGGCACGTGACCAAGGAGGGGATCACCGCGGGGCCGCGGGTGCTCGAGCACATGGTCGACGCGGTGCTGCACCTGGAGGGAGAGCGCAATCTCAACTACCGGCTGCTACGGGCGATCAAGAACAGGTTTGGCAGCACTAACGAGTTGGGCATCTTTGAGATGCAGAGCGAGGGCTTGGTAGAAGTCGCCAACCCCTCGGCCGCTTTCCTGCACGAGCGGCGACCGGGCACTTGTGGCTCGGCCGTGGTGGGGGCGATCGAGGGCACCCGGCCGCTGCTCGTGGAGGTGCAGGCGCTGGTCACTCCGGCCTCGCCTTTCGGTGCCCCCCGGCGCAGCGCCACCGGGTTGGACTACAATCGCGCCATTCTGGTGCTGGCGGTACTGGAAAAGCGAGCGGGCATGGCACTTTCCGGTCAGGATGTTTACCTTAATATCCCCGGAGGCGTTAGAATAACCGAACCGGCCGCCGATCTGGGGGTGGCGATGGCCGTCGCCTCCAGTTTCCGGGACAAGCCCATCCGCGCGGACCTGGTGTTCTGCGGCGAGGTGGGCCTGACGGGCGAGGTGCGCCGGGTGGGCCAGCCCGAGCGTCGGGCGCAGGAGGCGCGGCGGCTGGGCTTTGCGGCTTGCTGCATGGCTGCCATTGGCAGGCGGTCCCCCAGTGGGATCCTCCCGGCGGCAGATCTCGCGCAAGCGTTCGAGGTGGGGTTCCAGGGATGATGTCACAGCGGAAAGGGGGTGAGCGAAGCGTGGCAGTCAGAGCGTTGGGCATGCTCTTCAGCCTGTTCTTCAGCGGCGCCTGCGGCCTGCTGGGGCTGAGGACTTCCGAACTGTACACGAACTGGCTGACGTCGTATGGGATCAAGGGTGGCCCCCGTCTGGCCTTCTCCTACGAAGTGGCCTTCGTGGTGCTGGGGTTGCTGGTGGGCTTCGTGCTCGCCTCGGTGATCTTCCGCCAGTTGATCGAACTGGGCGGCAACCTGCAGCGCATTCCGCCGGCCGAGCGCATCTCCGGCTTCGTCGGCTTCATCATCGGACTCGCTCTTATCGCGCTATTCCGTATCGTGCTCGACCCGCTGCCCTACCGCAACTGGTTCCTGGTGCTGCTTACCGTGCCCTCGGTCTACCTGGGGATGGTGCTGGCCATCAGCATCAAGGAGGAGTTGTACTATTTCTTCCCCGGGCTGGCCGCGACCAAGATGGACATGCCCAATGAGATGCGGCCAGGGGCCCACCCCAAACTGCTCGATACCAATGTCATCATTGACGGCCGCATCGCGGACATCTGCAAGAGCGGGTTCCTGGAGGGACCGGTGTTCGTGCCCGGCTTTGTGCTGGAGGAGTTGCGCATCATCGCCGACAGCGCCGATTCGCTGAAGCGTAACCGGGGCCGGCGCGGACTCGACATCCTGAACCAGATGCAGAAAGAGTTGCAGATGATGGTCCAGGTCTACGACCGCTACAACATCCCGCTTTCCGACGCGGAGGGGGTGGACGTCAAACTGGTCAAACTGGCCCAGGACCTGAACGCCTTCATCATCACCAACGACTTCAATCTCAACAAGGTGGCCCAACTCCAGGGCGTGACCGTGCTCAACGTCAATGAATTGGCTAATGCGGTCAAGCCTGTGGTGCTACCCGGCGAGGAGATGACCGTCACTATCGTCAAGGAGGGCAAGGAGCCCCAGCAGGGGGTTGCCTACCTGGAAGACGGCACCATGGTGGTGGTGGAGAACGGCAAGCGCTTCATCGGCAGCACGGTGTCGGTGGTGGTCACCAGCGTGCTGCAGACCATCGCCGGCAAGATGATCTTCGCCAACCTGCGCAATAACGGCGGGCAGGAGGAAGCCGACCCTGGTACGCACCTGCGCCCTTATCCCGGCGGCCGGAATCGGAAAAAGGCTCGGTTGGGGGGGTAGCAAGGCTTTTGTGCCCCTGTGCGGCCGCCCGCTCGTGTGGTGGGCCATGCAAGCCATGCGCTCCTCCGGGTTAGTGCGGGAGATCGTGCTTATCGTCCGACCGGAGGACCTGGAGCGGGCGCGAGCGCTGATTGCCGCCGGACCTGTTGGGGTGACCGAGAAGGCCGTGACCGGAGGGGAGGAGCGCACCGCCTCGGTGCGGGCCGGCCTGGCCGAGGTCACGCCGGGCACCGAGGTCGTGCTGGTGCACGATGCCGCCCGGCCCTTCCTGGATGCCGAGTTGATTGCAGACTGCCAGCGGGCCGCCCTGGAGACCGGGGCGGCCCTCGCCGCGCTCCCCGCCACCGACACCGTGAAATGGGCGCCTGACGGGCGGGTGGTAACGCGCACGCTCAACCGCGATGGAATCTGGCTGGCGCAGACCCCGCAGGCTTTTCGTTACCGGGTGCTCCAGGAGGCCTACGAAGCGGCCGAACCGGACGCGCCCGGGGTCACTGACGATGTATCATTGGTGGAACGGCTGGGCCGCCCCGTCGCCCTGGTACGCGGGCGCGAACACAACCTGAAAATCACGCACCCGTGGGACTTGCGCATGGCCGAACACATCGCCGCCGAGTTGGGGCTGTGCCCGCCCGGCCTCCGCACCGGGCTGGGCCTTGACCTGCATAGACTGGTTGCCGGGCGGCCGCTGATCCTGGGTGGGGTCAACGTCCCCTCCCCGGTAGGCCTGCAGGGACATTCCGACGCCGACGTGGTCGCCCACGCGGTTACCGACGCGGTGCTGGGGGCCGCCAACCTGGGGGATATTGGCCGTCACTTCCCCGATACGGATCCCCGGTGGGGAGGCGCCGACAGCATCACCCTGCTGCAGGCCGCGGCGAAGATGGCGGGGGAGGCCGGGTGGCAGCCTGTGAACGTGGATGTCGTTGTCATCTGTGAGCAGCCCAGGATTGCGCCCCTCGCCGCCGGGATGCAGGAAAACCTCGCCCGCGCCCTGGGGATCGAGCCGGGCCAGGTGAGTGTCAAGGGCAAGACCGCCGAGGGGCTGGGGGAAATCGGCCGCGGCGAGGCCATCGCCTGTCAGAGCATCGCCCTGCTGCAGCGCAGGGCGGTTGACCGCCAATGAGCAGGAGGAGATCATGCAGATCACGGTGACCGGCAAGCAACTTGAGGTGAGTGACGCCATGCGGCGCTACGCCGAGCAGAAACTGGCCAAGTTGGAGCGCTATTTCGCCAAAGTCAGTTCCATTGATCTGGTGCTCAGCCAGGAGCGCAACCGCTTCGTCGTTGAGGTGACCATGCTGGCCAACGGCTACCTGGCCCGCGCCGAGGAGCAGGGCGATGATGTATATGGCGGCGTGGACCGGGTGATGGCCAAACTCGAGAGCCAACTCAAGCGCTACAAGACCAAGTTGATCGACCGCCCGCGGGCTGGCGCCGCCGAGGCGGAGGAAGCGACCGAGGCCCCGGAGGCTGCAGCGGGCGAGGCCGAGCCCGCGACTGGCACCATCGTGCGTACCAAGCGCTTTGCTATCAAGCCCATGAGCCCCGAGGAGGCGGCGCTGGAAATGGAGCTCTTGGGCCACGACTTCTTCGTCTTCTCCAACGGGGAAACGGAACAGGTGAACGTGCTCTACCGGCGAAAAGACGGTAACTACGGCTTGATCGAACCGGAGTACTGAGGCAGGGTAGGCAAGGGGGTTAGCGCACGGGTGACCCTGGAAGAGTTTCGTGAGGAAGTCTACCGGCAGTTCGGCAAGCGGCTGGAACGCGCCACCCCGGCCAACGTGCAGGAGTTCATCGTGCACATGCAAGCAAAGATGGCCGGTAACGAGGCGCGCGGGCAGGCCGTGGAGATCAACGAGACCGCCAATTCCTACGAAGAGATCATGACTCAGTTTTTTGCCCGCGTGCTGGAGGCCCCCCCGGCCGAGATGGAGCAGGCGCTGGTGCAGTTGTGGCTGCTGGGTTTCGAGTTGCATTTCGCCCGCCTGCAGGACGAGTACCAGCAAAAGTTCGCCCCCCTCTTTGGCACCGACCTCGAGGGCTAGACCGTACCCCCCGACATTCTCCGGGCCGAGGCGCCCGGCGCAAGGAGAGCATGATGCAGATAGGCTTCCTGACCGCACCCTTCCGTAACGAGCCCTTGGACGTGGTCCTGGAATGGGCCAGCGAGAACGGCTTCCAGGCCCTGGAAGTGGCCTCGGGAGTCGGCAGCAGGCATATTGACCCCGACCAGGTGCTGGGGGGCAAGGCGGGCGAGATCAAGCGGGCATTCCGTAACCACAACCTCAGCATCTCCAGCCTGGCCGCTTACGGCAACCTGCTCGTGCCCGACCCGGACGAGCGGGCGAAACTGGTGGCCAACTTCAAGCGCATGATTGACGCAGCCTCCGCCCTTGAGGTGGGGGTGGTGTGCACCCTGGCGGGCAACGCCGTGCCTGGTAAGAGCAAACTGCAGACCATCGAGCAGGACTTCGCCGAGGTCTTCCCCGGGGTGGTGGCCTATGCCAAGAGCAAGGGGGTCAAGATCGCCCTCGAGAACTACTTTGCCACGCTCACCCAGGGGCTGGAGACCTGGGACAAGATTTTCGAGGTGTGCCCCGACGAGAACCTGGGTCTCAACTTCGACCCCTCGCACCTGTACTGGATGCAGGTGGATTACCTGGGCGCGGTCGAGCGCTATGCCTCCCGCATCTTCCACACCCACGCCAAGGACACCGAGGTCAAGGAACACGTGCGCCGGCATGTGGGAGTACTGGGCGGCGGCTGGTGGCGTTACGTGATTCCGGGCTACGGCAACATTGACTGGGGTGTGTACATTGCCCGGCTGAAGGCCGTCGGCTATGACGGCGTGCTCTCCATCGAACACGAGGATCACGCGCTGGGTCGCGAGCAAGGCTTCATCAAGGGCCGCCAGCACCTGGCGCAATGGGTCTAGGAGGGGCCGATGCCCGGGTGGCAATGCCCGTCTACGCATCGCGTCTTCCTGGGGGACGCGCGCAACATGGCGGAGGTCGCGGCCAATTCGGTGCACCTGATTGTGACCTCTCCTCCTTATTGGCAGCTCAAGGACTACGGTGTCAGTGGGCAGATTGGTTTCCACCAGACCTACGAGGAATACATAAACAGCCTGAACCTGGTCTGGCAGGAATGCTACAGGGTACTGCATCCCGGCTGCCGGCTCTGCATCAACGTGGGTGATCAATTCGCGCGGTCCGTCTATTATGGCCGCTACAAAGTGATACCGATCCGCACGGAGATCACCCGCTTCTGCGAGACCCTGGGAATGGACTACATGGGGGCGATCATCTGGCAAAAGGTGACCACCTGCAACACCACCGGCGGGGCGACCGTGATGGGATCATTTCCCTATCCTCGCAACGGCGTCCTGAAACTCGACTATGAGTTCATCCTCTTGTTCAAGAAGCTGGGCGAGGCTCCCCGCGTATCCCGGGAGATCAAGGAACAGTCCAAACTCACCACCGAGGAATGGAATACCTACTTCGCCGGACACTGGCATTTTGGCGGCGAGAAGCAGGACGCCCACTTGGCCGCGTTCCCGGAGGAACTGCCCCGCCGTCTGATCCGGATGTTTACCTTTCCAGGCGAAACCGTGCTCGATCCATTCCTGGGCAGTGGAACCACCTCACTGGCGGCCGCACGGCTGGGGCGAAACTCGATAGGGTACGAGGTAAATCCCGACTTTGCCCCCATCATTCGAGACCGGTTCCATGACGGCCGGGGGCGGGAAGGGCAGGATGTCTTTCCTTTCGGCATGCACGAACTCGTTGTATCGCCCTGCAGCAGACCGCTTGACCTTCAGCAGAGGCTGCAATCCCTTCCCTACCGCTTCCAAGACCCGCATGGGCTTGATGCCAGATTGGACCCGCGCACCCTCACTTTCGGGTCGCGGGTGGACAAGCGGACGCCGCCGCGCTACAGCCGCCTCCATAGCGTTGAGCGGGTGCTGACTCCCGAACTGCTGAGGCTCGATGGCGGCCTGGTGGTGCGATTGCTGGGGGTGCGCACCAGGCCCGCGACCGCCTCGCAGGCTGCTCAACTGCTGGAGCGCTTGACCGCCGGGCAGCGGGTCGAGCTGAAGTTCGACCTCCCCAAGCACGATACCGAGAACCGCCCGCTATGCTACCTCTACCTCGCCAACAGGACTTTTGTGAACGCGCGATTGGTGAGGAGTGGGTTGGTGGACGTGGACACTGCCTACGACTATCGGCATAAGGAACGGTTTCTGGGCATGGCCGGGCAGGCGGGAGGCCTCCTTGCCTAAGGAGTGGATCCTCAACAGTGCGAACATGCGCTGGGGCCTCCAGCGGAAGAAACAGGTTGGGGCAGTCGCCGAGGAAATCCGCAAGTGCTCGCCTCATACGCTGGAGGAGTGGGAAACATACTACTATTCCAACGTTCGGTCCAGGGAGCATCTGGTTGAACTGGGAGGGCGGCTCTACACCAAGGTAACCGAGGTCCTGCGCGCGGAGGTCGATAGCATTACTCTTCAGGACTGCATAGACTTCATCATTAACTTGGTGATCAACCGCACCTATGAGGGGTATGTTACCGAGAAGGTTACCGTGTACGGCCAGTTGGAGCACGATCTCGGTGTGCAGATCAAGCCCGCGCCCGATGAATGGGATCGGTTGTATAACGTGGACTTCTTCATCCAGGTTGGACAGCGCTTCATTGGCCTTCAGATCAAGCCTGCTGCCTTCCCCTACCTGCCGCAGATTATCGCGGAGCGGACCCAACAAGCGGCAACCCATCGCCGGTTCAGAGAGCGCTACGGCGGTCAGGTCTTCTACGTGATATCTGTGTCGGAGGGCGGAAGGAAGCGAATCTACAATCCGGAAGTCATCGGTGAGATCCGCGCAGAGATCGCCAGATTGACCAGCGCTGCCTGAGCGCGCTGGGGGAGGTGAGGTTTGCCCACCATCCGCATCACCGCCGGCGCGGTCACCATGGAGGCCGAGTTGAATGATTCGGCGACCGCCCGGCAGATCGCGCAGGCCCTGCCCATCCGGGCCCGCGGCAACACCTGGGGTGACGAGATTTACTTCGGCATCCCGGTGCACGCCGCCCCCGAGAACCCGGTGCCCGTAGTGGAACTGGGTGACCTGGCCTACTGGCCGCCGGGCAACGCCTTCTGCATCTTCTTTGGCCCCACCCCGGCCAGCCGGGGGGACGAGATTCGCCCGGCCAGCCCGGTGAACGTGGTGGGCCGGCTGAAGGGCGACCCCACTGCCTTTCGCCGGGTGCGGGATGGCGAGCAGGTAGTCATCGAGGAGACGCAGGCCGCCGGATAGGCGGCCTGCAGCCTTACCCATGAATATCATCGTCTGCCCCGACTCCTTCAAAGGCAGCCTCTCGGCTGTCGACGCCACCGAAGCCATTACCCAGGGCATCCGGGCGGTGCTACCTGCCGCCGAGATCGTGCGCCTGCCCCTGGCCGACGGCGGCGAGGGCACCGTGGAGGCGATGGTCGCCGCCACCGGGGGTCGCTACGTTACCCGCGAGGTGCACGACCCGCTGCTGCGCCCGGTGATGGCCCGCTTCGGAGTGCTGGGCGACGACACCACCGCCATCATCGAGATGGCCGCTGCCTCCGGGCTCACGCTGGTGTCGCCCGAGGAGCGCAACCCCGCGGTCACCACTACTCTGGGCACTGGCGAACTGATCAAGGCCGCCCTGGACAGCGGCTGCACGCGGGTGATCGTCGGCATCGGCGGCAGCGCCACCAATGACGGCGGGGCGGGCATGGCCCAGGCGCTGGGGGCACGGCTGCTGGATGCCGAGGGCCAGGATCTGCCTCCCGGCGGGGCCGCCCTGGAGCGGCTGGCCACCATTGATGTGAGCCGGCTCGACCCCCGGGTGGGCAAGACCGAGTTCCTGATCGCCTCCGATGTAAGCAACCCCCTGATCGGCCCCCAAGGCGCCTCGGCCGTCTATGGGCCGCAGAAGGGCGCCGATCCGGCGATGGTTGAGGCCCTCGACCGCGCTCTGGCCCACTATGCCGAGGTGGTGCGCGAGCAGTTGCGGGTGGAGATCGCGGAGGCGCCGGGCGCAGGGGCCGCGGGGGGGCTGGGCGGCGGGCTGATGGCCTTCCTGGGCGCCACCATGCGCATGGGCATCGCCCTGGTACTGGAAGCGGTGGGCTTTGAGCAGTACCTGGAAGCCGCCGACCTGGTGGTGACCGGGGAGGGGAAACTGGACACCCAGACCGCCTTCGGCAAGGTGCTCTCGGGGGTGGGCCGGCTGGCGCAGAAGCACCGCGTGCCCGTGGTAGCTCTGGCCGGCACGGTGGAGGCCGATCCAGCCGACTTGCCCGGACTGGGGATCCAGGCCGCCCTGCCCATCGTGCCCGGTCCGGTTCCCCTGGAGCAAGCCATGGCCCAGGCAGGCCCCTGGCTGCAGCAGGCTGCCGAGCAGATGATGCGACTGATCCTGCTTGGCCGGGGCATCGGGGACGGCAAGGTAAAGGTGCGGTAAGTGGCTGCCACCGGTGAGCCCACGGTCATGCTGCCCTTCGGCAAGAGTCCCCTCCCAATCACCGTGCCTCGGGAAGCCCAGGTGCTGCGCCTGCCACCTGCCCGCCGCCTGGCCGATGCCGTCCTGGCGATCGCCACCGCTCTCGACAACCCCATCGGCTCCCCTCCTTTACGCCAGGTGGCACGCGGCAAACGCACCGCTTGCATCGTCATCTCCGACTTCACCCGCCCAGTTCCTAACCGCCTGCTGCTGCCGCCCGTGCTCGCCCGGCTTGAGGCGGCCGGCATCCCGCGGGAGGGGATCGAGATCCTGGTGGGCACGGGCACCCATCGCCCGCAGACCGCAGAGGAAATTGCGGAACTGCTGGGGCCGGAGATCGCCTCGTCGTACCGCGTACGTAACCACGACTGCCGCGCGGAGGCCGAGCACCTGTTCCTGGGCCGGACCGACCGGGGGATGCCGGTCGCGGTGGACGCCGGCTACTGCCGGGCCGACCTGAAACTGCTTACCGGGCTGGTTGAGCCGCACCTGATGGCCGGTTGGTCGGGCGGGCGCAAGGCGGTGTGCCCGGGCATCTGCGCCCTGGAGACCATCTCCGCCTTCCACTCGGCGGCACTGCTGGACGATCCCAGGGCCGCCAACGGCGTCCTCGAGGGCAATCCGGTGCACCAGGAGGCCTTGCACGCGGCAGGAATGGCAGGCGCCGACTTCACCGTCAACGTCACCCTCGACGAGGAGCGTCACCTGACAGGGGTCTTCGCCGGTGACCTGGAGGCCGCGCACATTGCCGCGGTGGAGCACGCCCGGGCGGGATGCCGGGTGACCGTGCCGGCCCCGGCCGACGTGGTGGTCACCACCAGCGCCGGCTACCCCCTCGACGGGACACTCTACCAGGCAACCAAAGGTGCCGTGGCGGCCATGCCCATCGTGCGCCCGGGAGGCGCCATCGTGCTGGTGGCCGCCTGTGGCGAGGGACTGGGGAGCCCCGACTTCGTGCGCGCCTTCGACTATTCCCCGGCGGACTTCATGCGCGCCCTGCACACCCCCGGCTTTCACCTTTTCGAGCAGTGGCAGGCCCAGGAACTGTGCAAAGTGGCTCTGCATGCCCGGCTGTTCCTGGTCACCGCCCGGAACGCCGACCTCGCGCAGGCTGCGGCACGAAATTGGGTGAACATTGCCGACACGCCCGACGCGGCCCTGGCTGCCGCCTGCGGGGCGGCCGGCCCCCGGGTAGTGCTGATGCCGGCCGGTCCTTACCTGCTGCCTGAGGTCCTGGGGCCCTGATTGTGCGCAACCTCGGACAAGGCGGGCGGGGGAGGCTGATGGCACCCGCCGAAGTAACACTCGCACAAGCACCACGGGAGTGGCGATGACCCCAGAGCCTACCGATCTGCCTGGTGGCCCGTCTGAGGTGGCGGGCAATCCCGAAGAGACCATGTTCATGCCCCAGGCCGTCGCGCTGGTGTCAGGTGAGGACTTGGTGATCACCTGCGCGAACGCCCGGTTCGCCACGGCTTTCGCTCTGCCACAGGACCAGGTTATTGGCCGCGCGATCGAGGCGCTGGCCAAGCCCATGGGGTACGCGGGGCTGGTCGCCGCCATGGCCCGGGACCGGCGGGTCCTGACCATGACCAACATGCGCCTGGCGGATGGCAACCTGCATTGCCTGGTGGTCGCCCCCCTGCAGCGTGTTGACGGGGGCCTGGTGTGGCTGGTGATGCTGGCCGACGGTGGGCCCGAACCTGATTGGAATGCCCCCGATGTCCGGGTGGCACAGCATCTCCTGCGTGCGAGTGACCGGCAGATACGGGGCTGCAGACGGTTGCCCCTGCACCTGGTGGTGGTGGATACCAAGTCCGCGGTGCTTTGCTACAACGTGGGTGCCCAGCGCCTGCTGCAGGCAGGCTCAAGCCCGGCCTTGCCTACCTTCTGGCACACCAGCGGAGGCATTTTCCGGCGCGAGGAGCACCCGGTCCACTGTGTGCTGCAGGGTCGGTCAGTGATGGGGCAGGAAGCGTGCATTCGTGCGGGCGAGACCATCTTCCATGTGGCGGTGGGCGCCCTGCCGCTGCTGGATGCCGAGGGCAAGCCAGAGGCCGTGCTGCTGGCCCTGCATGACCTGACGGAGGTCAGACTCGCGCAGCGCAGGCTCACCCGCGCGGTAGAGGCAGAGCGCCGACACACCGCGGAGATGCGGGCCATCTATGCGGTGTCCCAGGCTTTGGCGCGCACCCTCGACCTGCGGGAATGCCTGGATGTGGTCGCCGCCAGCCTGGCGGAGGCCGGCGCGGCTGATCGCTGCGCAGTCATGTTGCTCGCGGGCGACCGGCTCTCCTTCGCGGCCAGTTACGGGCTCGACGCAGAAGCAGTGAAGGCGCTGGAGCAGCGAAGTTGCGACCTGGAGAAGGCTGCCGCCAACCATATCCAAACCGCCATCAGCACCGGCAAGCCGGTGGTTATCCAGGATGCGGACAGCGACCCCGCCCTTGCCAGGATGGCTGTTGGCCAGGGAATGCGCTCGCTGCTGATCGTGCCCCTGGTCAATGCGGGCAAGGTGCTGGGGGTGGCCTACCTCGATCGCACGGGTCGCCGCCGCATGTTCTTCGGCTCCCAGATCCGGCTCACCACCGCCATCGCCACCCAGGCCGCGGTGGCGATCGCGCGGGCCCAACTCTACCGCTCTGAGCATGAGCGCTCGCAGAACCTGGAAACGATGATTTCCGAACTCAACCACCGGGTCAAGAACAACCTGGCCATCGTCGCCGGCCTGCTCTCCCTGCAACTGGTAGATCCCCGGCTTAACCGGGAGAGCAGGGCCCTGCTGCGCAATACGGTGACTCGCATCCAGAGCATCGCCGTCATCCACCAGTTACTATACGAGGACGATGTGCGCATGGTGGAGATGCGGGAGACTATCCAGCGCATTGCCCTGGTAGTCGGACAGGCGCTCTGCCCGACTGGGGAAGTGGAGTTGAGCGTCACCGGCGACACCCTGATGTTGCCCAGCAAGTTGGCCACCTCGCTGGGAGTGGTGGTGAACGAACTGCTGTGCAATTCCATCCGTCATGGCCTGGAAGGGGTGCCCGGTGGCAAGGTGTGCGCCTCCCTGCAGGTCGGGGATGAGATCATCCTGGAGGTGACGGACAACGGCCGGGGCCTGCCCGTGGGGTTCGGCGAGAGCCACGTGCGCACGGGCGGCATGATCGTGCGCGGCCTCGTGGAGCACGAGTTGCACGGTACCTATGCTCTGGCCAATCGCCCCGAAGGGGGCGCGGTGGCCACGGTCCGCTTCCGGCGCGAGCGGGTTGAGCAGGCGATCGCCGAGCAGGCGGTGGTGGGTCTGGTGTCCCCGCACAGTTATGCCCCCGGATGATTGACCGGCCGGCAGCCGTGTGGTATATACAAGTAGGCAGCCTCCATCACAGCCCCGTTGCGCCCGCTGGAGCCTTGCGTATGTGTTGTACCCGCCGCCTCGTTGCCGTGCTCATGGTTTCGCTTGCCTGGGCTGGAAGCAGCCATTTGGGTGCGGTAACTGCTGCCGAATATGTGAAACAGCGCCAAGCGCTCGCCCCCAGGCCCATTACCGCCAAGACCGAACTGATGGCGGCCCAGGTCTCCGCTCCCACCTTGCCGCTGGAAGTCCGGGGCATGGTGTGCGGACTGATGACAGACAAGGACCGGCAGCTGGTGCAGGTGCAGCTGGCCGACCGCACGGCCTTTGACTTCTATTGCCCCCGGCTGGAGCCCGAGCTGAACCTGGGCTCGCAGGTGCGCGTGTTGGTGGCGCCCGACAAGGAGCATCCCAGCACCTACAGACTGGTGGCGGTCGCCTGGGAAGAAGTGCTGGCCCCGCTCGACCCAAAGCCCAAGCCCACTCCGGAGCCTGCCGGGTCGTACCAGCCCTCGCCCTACCAGCCCTATCCCTCGCGGGGTGGCGACGTGCAGGCCGACCGGGCCGTGATTATGGCCTACAAGGATGCGGTGAAGACCTTCAACCGCCGCCTCTCCGATGCGCAGGCCACCAAGATCGCAGTCAACATTATCGAGAACAGCATCGCCTGGGGGGTAGACGCCCGGCTGATCATGGCCGTTATCGCCTGTGAGTCGCGCTTCCGCCCGGATGCCACCTCCCCCAAGGGCGCGATGGGGCTGGGGCAGCTCATGCCCGCCACCGCCCGCGGCCTGGGCGTGCGCAATGCCTACAACCCCGAGGAGAATATCGCCGGTGCCATCCGCCTCATCAGCGGGCACCTGGAACGCACCGGCGATCTCGCTCTGGCCCTGGCCTGCTATAACGCCGGGCCGGGAGCCGTGCGCAAATACGGCGGGGTGCCACCCTACCGCGAGACCGTGAACTACATCCGCAAGGTTACCGAGATGTATTTCCGGCTGGCCCCGGAGATGCGGCCCGGGTGATTTGCGCCACCCATGCCGTGATTGGGGCCGCCCTCGGCCGCCTGATAGGCCGGCCCGCCCCTGCCTTCGCCCTGGGCGTGCTTTCTCATGCCGTCGCCGACCTGCTTCCCCACCGTGACTATGACCTTCCCCGCGAAGCGGCCCTGCTTGTGGCTGCCCTGGGCCTGCTCGCTGGCCGCTACGGAGTGGGATCCCCGGCCTGGTACGGCGCGCTGGGCGCCGCCGCCCCCGACCTGGAGAATGCTGTCGGCATCCTCACCCGCCGGGCGGACGACCGCGGCCTCTTCCCCACCCACCGCGGGCTGCACGGCCCCCGGCGCCAGGAAACCTGGAGCCAACTTGTGCTCGCGATGGGACTGCTGGCGCTGGCGAGGCCGCAGGGCAACTCCACCGGCTAACTGCACCGTCCACGGTGCCGGCAAGGATTGCCGCCCCCGGCCGCCAACTATATGCGCATGCCTGCCTGCGCGGTTGCCTTGGGGTTATGCGTGCTGCTGCTGGCCTGTGCCGCACCGGCGGGCGCGTTGTGGCACCGGGTCGGCGACCTTTCGCTCGCTTTTGACTCCAAGAGCGGTGACCTGGCAGGGCTGCGCGCGGGCTCCAGCCGCTCGCTGCTGATCGGCGGCCAGCCTGACGCCGAGATCCACTGCGAGCCCCCCTCCCACAACGCCGCCGCCGGTCAGTTGCTCACGGTCGAACCCAGGCCGGGCGGTATCACGGTTCGCCGCCAAGCGGGAGAGTGGGAGGTTGTCGTCCGTTACCAGGGAACAGGCCGGCTGCTCCGGCGGCAGGTCGCCTTCACCTGGCGGGGCGCGGAGGCGGTGAAGGTCACCGGCAGCCTGCTACGCCTGCCGGGGGTAACCTGTGGCGACCCCAGGGCCGCCGGCTACCTGCTACCTGCCGACTATCCGGTGCGCCGCCACCGTTTCGCCGCCAATCACCCCGGCCGGCGGGTGGGGGAGGAAGCGGGAGGCATCTGGGCCAGCACGGGTCTGGTCGCCGTCTGTGCGCCGTCCCCCCGACTGGGGCTGGTGGCAGGCTATCGCTTGATTGCCGACGGCTGCGACCTGCAAGTGGAGGAGGGGGAGGGGCAGATCAGCCTTGTCCACCACTTCTGGACGCTCGCCCGGGTGGCACCCGGAGAAACCCTCGAGTGTGGCGAGCAGGTGGTCCGCGTCTCCACCGGTGGCTGGGAGGATTGCCTGCAAGCACTGGGCCAGTTGGCTGGCGACCTGGATAACGGACCGCCGGCAGATCGCCCGGCCTGGGCGCAGGCGGCCGCTATCTATTCCTGCCATCCCGGAGGGCCCATCGAGACCGGGTTCCGGGGAGTGGGCGGCATCCCTAACCTGGCGTTCCGCCTGCCCGCCTTGACTGCCCTGGGCTTCACCGCGCTCTGGCTCAACCCCATCCACGAGCCGCCGCCGTGGGTCTATACCGTCCGCGACTACCGGGCCATCGCCCCCACGCTCGGCACCCACGACGACTTCCGGGCGTTCGTGGCCACGGCGCATGCCCAGGGGCTCAAGGTGCTCATGGACCTGGTGCCCCATGGTCCGGCGGAGGATTCTCCGGCCGCCAGGGAGGCGGGCGCGGCCTCCTGGACCTACCGGGAGGACGGCACCCGCGCCCTGGCCTGGGGTTCGCTGGCGGGCGACCATGCCAGCCCGGCCTGGCAGCGCTACATGGCCGAGATCGCCGGCTTCTGGGTGGGAGGCTACGGGGTGGACGGCTTCCGGGTGGACTGCGCCCCCGGCAACGAGCCCAACTGGCGCCGGGGCGACGGCCGCCGCCCCAGTGTCTCCTCGCCCCTGGGAGGCGAGGAGTTGCTGGCCGCGGTGCGCACCCGCATGCACGCCACCAACCCCGAGGCCGCGCTCTTCCCCGAGGCCTGGCAGCCCATCTGGTTCCGTCATGGCGACTTCGTCTACGACTACCCGTGGTATCACGTCATGCGCCGCCTGGCCGGCGGCATGCCCGTGGCGGAATGGGTGCAGCAGGCGCGGGCCTGGCTGCAGATGCAGCGGCTCACGGTGCCGCCCGCGGCGCGGGGCGGGCTGGTGCGCTTTGTGGAAAACCACGACACCGCCCGTGCCCTCGAATTGTTTGGCGTCGGTCCCTCCCAGGCGCTCACGGCCCTTTGCATCCTGGCGCAGGGCACCCCACTCATCTACCAGGACCAGGAGATCGGCTCCTCCGAGCCCCTGGGCCGCTGGCTACGCCTGCGACGGGAGACCGAGGCGCTGCATGCCGGCGAGGCTGACTATGAGGCTGTGCGCTGCTCCCGGCCGGAGGTGATGGCCTTCCTGCGGCGGGCGGAGGGAGAGGCCGCGATCGTCGCCGTCAGCCTGCTGCCCTACGATGCTCGGGTCACCCTGCGCTGGCCGGCCGAGGTAGCGCGCGCCTTCCCCCATGCCCGGGAGGCCTGGACCGGCGCCCCCCTGCCGGCCGGCAACCTTGCCACCATCTCCCTCCCCGCCTGGCAGCCGGCAGTGATCATGCTGTCCGGCCTGGGTCATTCTGAGCGGCCAGGGGGCGCTGCCCCCCGGACGAGCGAATCTAACGGGACTCGGGCCACCGCTTCCCCTGCCCTCAACCGCACCCCCATCGCCAAGGGCACGGAATACCGCCTCGAGATCGGCCGCGCCTCCGCCTGGTTCGTCTCCGGCGCCGACGGCTTCCTCTGCGACTCCTTTGCCGACCGGCACACCGCCCAGCCGAGCCAACGCTTCGACTACCTATGGCGGCCGCTGGAGATGGGCCTGTGGGACGCCCCGGGCCCGCGGTCCATGGGCGTTATTGATGGCCAGGGGCGGCTGGTTGCCATTACCGAGCCCGACCTTGCCCGCCTGGACCAGGCCCGCATCGAGGACCCTTCCGGCTGCGGCGAGCAGGTGGTGCTGGTGATGAGGGGGATGGGGGAGGGGGAGCCGTTTCAGGTTACCATAGAGCCGGATGGAGCCGCCGCCCTGGCGCGAATGCAGCGGCGGCCCGTGCCCAAGGCGGCCGGCATTACTATGGGCCCGCTCACGGTGCAGGTGGAGACGGAGGCCCTGCGCCTCTCCTTCCTGCGGCGGCGGGGAGGGCTGCTGGGGCGGGTTGCCGTGCGCCGGGAGGGGCGCTGGCACGACCTGCCGCTGGGGGAAGCCAACTTCTACACGGACTGGGGGCTGTATGACAAGGGCCAGGCGGTATCTGCCGCCCTGGAAACCAGCCCTCGGGTGGAGACCGCCCGGCAGGGAGATACCCTGGTGGTCACCTTCCGGGGCCTGCTGCGCGGCCCCTCCTGGAATGGGGTCCAGCGTGGCTGGCCGGCCTCCCCTCCGGGGCACTACCGCCTGACCTATCGCGTGACCGGCGACCGGCTGGAGATCGAAACCGGCCTCACCCTGCCCACGGATCGGCCGGGCGCCCGCGCCTTCCTGGCCTACGTGCTGCCCTTCACCGGCGCCCAGGGCTGGCTGGCCGAGACCCCGCGCGGCCTCCGGGCAGGTAATACCAACCGACGGCGGCAGGGCAGGTGGGTGGAGAGCAAGCGCCTGGCGGCGTCCGCGGTGGGCATCCGGCTATCCGAGGGCCAGGTGGTCGCCCGCCTGCCCGACCGCGCCGGCTGCCCGCAGAACGTCTTCGTCGACGGCGAGCAGGACCACCTCGCGCTCTACCTGGCCTCCCTGGAAGGGGTCCCGGAGGACCTCAAGGCCGGGCAGGAATGGGTGTCGCGTGCTGCCCTGACGCTTCGTTGCGTGTCATCTCGAATCCCCCGAGCCCCGAGGGGGTGAGAGATCCCCCCGCGGCCCCCAGTCTGTCATTTCGAGCGGTGACCTATACCCCCCAAACCCTATCCCCTCACCACGGGCACATACACCGACATCCGCTCGCCGTCCATGAAGTCGGTGCCATAGTACTCGAACTCCGGCCCACCCGTATGCCGGTAGCCGGACTGCGGCAGCCATTCCCGGTGGATGTAATCCATGGTCTGGCGAATCTCAGGCAGGGTGGTGGGGAAGACGGCGTAGTCGGCCTCGGCCACCACCCAGTCGGCCATGCCGTGGGGCACCGGGGCATCGGCATCCACCTCCAACCCGGCCAGGTAGTCGAAGTTGCCCGTGGCCGGGTCATAGTTGCCCTCGACCCCGTAAAACACGCCCGCCTCCACCACCTGCCGGATTTCCCCCAGGCGGGGGAAGAAGCGCTCCTCCCACAACTTGGGGATCTCACCCTTGGCATTCTTGCCCCGGTACTTGATGCCCACCACGCGGAAGGTGCCCCTGTGCACGATCTCCATGCCCCACCTCTTCCCCTCGGAATGCCCGCAGGATAGGGGCGGGCAAGGGGTGGTGTCAATCCCCTCTCCCCCCGGGAGAGGGTTGGGGTGAGGGTGCCTCCGGCCCTCGCGGCAGCCCCCCTCCTGCTTCCTCTTGTCATCTCGAGCGGTCATCCCAAGCCGCGAGGGATCCCCGAGATCTCGGTCCCCTCATTTCCCTCGGCCCCAATGCTATCCGCCCATTCGCCAACCGGCCTGCCTCTCCCGTATGCTGCTTCCACGTTGACGTCTTGCCCCCTTGAGCGTAGAATTCACCTGGAGTGAGCCGGGTGGCCGCCCCCGGAAACGGGGGAGGAAAGTCCGAACTCCAGAGGGCAGGGCGCTGGGTAACACCCAGGAGGGGCGACCCTACGGAAAGTGCCACAGAAAACACACCGCCCGCCATCGCTCATCACTGCTTGCAGGGGTGAGCCACGGTGGGTAAGGGCGAACCGGTGCGGTAAGAGCGCACCGCGGCGGTGGTGACACCGCCGGCATGGCAAACCCCGCCCGGAGCAAGGCCAAATAGGGGGCGAGACTCCTTCGGGAGTCCGGTATCGGCCCGATGCCGCACCAGCCCCGGGTTGGCCGCTACTGTGCCCGCCGGCGCGACCTCCGGCTGCTCGGTGCGATTCGCTCGCCCGAGATGCGGCTGGGGCTCTACCGGCACCAGGGGCCGAGGAGGGGACGGGTAACCGCTCCCCCCAGAGAGATGGCCACCCCCTCGCAAGGGGGACAGGATTCGGCTTATAGGCTCACTCCAACACTCTCCCCATTTCCTACGCGCCGTTTCACGCTCGGGAAGTGCCCGCTTCCGCGCCAACCGCGCGGCGCCCCTTGCCATCGCCTGCCCCCTATCCGCTGGCCCGGTCGCAGGCCTGGCGGTGGTAGCCGCCGAAATGCGAGGCAGGAGGGCACTGGGGTGACCACAGTATTGCCTTTGGAGCGCTTCCGGCTTAGTCGGCTGCGCCTTATCGTGGAAGCGCCCGAAGGGTGGGAACTGCCGGAGTTTGCCGGCAACACCCTGCGGGGCGGCTTTGGGTACGCCCTGCGCGCCGCCTGTTGCGTGGCCCGGGGGAGGCAATGCCCGGAATGCCTGCTGCGGGGGCGCTGTCTGTACGCCCGCACGTTTGAGGCCCAGCGGCCGGCCGGAGCGGACCTCTATCGCAACATGACGGCGGTGCCGCGGCCCTTCGTGTTGGAGCCGCCCCTGGCCCGCAGCCTGCCCCCGGGGGGGCGGGCGGAGTTTGGCCTGGTGTTGGTGGGCGAGGCGATGTCGGCCCTGCCCTATTTCATCTATGCCCTGACCGAACTCGGCCGGCTGGGCGTGGGCCAACGCCGCTCGCCCTATCTGCTGTGCGCGGCGGAGGGGTGGGGGCTGGCCGGGTGGCAGCCGGTATATGACGGCGGCCGTGAGGTGCTGCTGGGCGAGCCGCCAACGGTGGGGCAAGCAGAGATCGCCGCGCTGGCAGCGCAGCACCGGGGGCAGGGCCAGGCGGCGCTCCATCTGTTGACCCCGCTGCGGTTGAAGTTTGCGCAGCATCTGGCGGAGGGGGCCGAGTTTCACATCCTGGCCCGCAACCTGCTGCGGCGGGTGAGCCAACTGGGTTACTTTCACTGCGGGCAGGCGCTGCAGGTTGACTTTCGGGGGCTGATCACGGCGGCGCAGCAGGTCAGGATAGCGGCCGCCGATTTGCGGTGGCATGACCTGCAGCGTTTCTCCGGGCGCCAGCAGGCCGCGATGCGGCTGGGCGGCCTGCTGGGCCGGGTGGTGTATGCGGGCGACCTGGCGCCCTGGTGGGAACTATTGGCCCTGGGCGAACTGGTGCATGCGGGAAAGAACACCACGTTTGGCCTGGGGCAGTATCGGCTGGAATGAGGGGATTGCCAGCCTGCGCGCGGAGGTGAGGCCATGCACCTGGTAGTTTCGGAATACGGCCTATCAGTCGGCAAGACGTCAGAGCGGGTGACCATCCGCCGTGAGGGGAAGGTGGTGGGGGAGACGCCGGTGGAGGACGTGGAGTCGCTGCTGCTGGCCTCCGAAGGCATCTCGATCTCGACCGACGTCCTGGAGATGTGCGCTGCCCGCGGGGTGCCGGTGACCTTCTTGCGACGAGACGGCGAGCCTTATGCCCGGCTGTCGTCAGCGCTGGCGGGCGGGGACGTGGGGCTGCGGCAGGCGCAACTGGAGGCCCGCCACGACCAGCGGGGCGTGCGCCTGGCAATTGCTTTCGTTACCGGCAAACTACGCAACCAGAGCGCCAATCTGGTCTACTTTGGACGCTCTCGGCCCGGCATCGCGCTCCTGGCCACCGCACGCAAGCACATCGACGCGCTGGCCGCCGAGGCTGGCCGGCTGCAGGCGGCCGACTGCGAGCAGGCGCGGGTGCCCCTGGTAGCCCTCGAGGCCCAGGCGGCGAAACACTACTGGGAGGCGATCGCCGCCATCTTGCCCCCCACGCTGGCATTCCCCGGCCGGGAACGGCGCGGCGCCACCGACCCGGTCAACCAGGCGCTCAACTACGGCTACGGCATTCTGTATAGCCAGGTGTGGGCGCAACTGGTGATCGTGGGCCTTGATCCCTTTTGCGGCTACGTGCACGTGGACCGGGTAAATGCGCCCACCCTGGTTTTTGACTTCATCGAGGAGTATCGGCAGGCGGTGGTGGACCGGCCGGTGCTGGGATGGTTGCTCAAGGGGGGCCGGCCCGTGGGGGATGGGGGCGGCCTGTCATGGGAAACCCGCCGCCGGCTGGCCGAACTGGTGCTGGGTCGGCTCAATTCGGCTCAGGCCTACGGCGGCAAGCAGGTGCGCCTGCTGGACGTGATGCGCGCCGAGGCCTATGAGGTGGCAGCCGCAGTGCGGGGTCAGCGGGAGCATGACCCCTGGCTCGGCTCCTGGTGAAGCCAAGAGGGGATGCTGCCATGATGCACCTGGTGGTCTTTGACATCGCCGACGACCGGCTAAGGGCCCGGGTCGGGACCGCCTGCCTGGATGCAGGCCTGGTGCGCGTCCAATACTCGGCCTACCGCGGTGACCTCAGTCCCGCCCGGCGGCGCCGGCTGGAGCAGCGGCTGGTGCGGCTGACCGCACAGAGCGAGGGATGTGATATCCAAATTTATAGTCTCTGCCAGCAGGACTTTGCGGCGCATGTGCGGTATACTGACGGGGTCCTGGTAAACGACCAACCGGTCGCGCCGGAGGTGGTGGTCTACTGAGCGCCGATCCGATTATTGGCGCCGGCGCACGCTCGATTTTCGGACCGCCGGCCTCCTCACGCTCAGACCGAGACGATTATTGGGGGCCAAAATCGGCTCCCAGCCAATAATCGGTGTAAGGGACAGGACGGTCGGGTGAAGTGCACAATCTGATCTCATTTTGGCCCCTGCGGGGCCGCCTGGAGTTGTTGCATACCCGCCGGCATGCACCGGCGCCGACCATAATCTGATCTCAAGGAGGTTTGTTGCACCCACTGACCTGACGAACAAGGGATTGAAACCGCCTCGGTGAGCCGCACAGTCACAGTCGTTTTCACGTTGCACCCACTGACCTGACGAACAAGGGATTGAAACGCGTGGGGCAGAGCCGGCGCAGGGCCCGCAGCATGGCGTTGCACCCACTGACCTGACGAACAAGGGATTGAAACTCCTGGTCAGGTTCGCCTTGGTGAGGTTGGCCCCCGTTGCACCCACTGACCTGACGAACAAGGGATTGAAACGCCACCGAGGGCTGGCGGGAGGCGGTGGCCGCGTGCGGTTGCACCCACTGACCTGACGAACAAGGGATTGAAACGGAGTCGGCGAGACGTACGTAATACGGCATTAGCCCGCGTTGCAACCACTGACCTGACGAACAAGGGATTGAAACAGCTGAAACGGCCCGATGTATCGGGCACCGTCGGTGACGTTGCAACCACTGACCTGACGAACAAGGGATTGAAACCGACGCATACCTGCCAGGGGCCCCGAGGTATGAACGGGTTGCAACCACTGACCTGACGAACAAGGGATTGAAACTCCTCAGGCAGCCACGGCCCCGGTCCCGGCCCTATAGTAGGTTGCAACCACTGACCTGACGAACAAGGGATTGAAACACCTGTACTCAGCCATCGTTCCTTTCCCTCCTCTGCCCGTTGCAACCACTGACCTGACGAACAAGGGATTGAAACGAGATAGCGGCGGGCAACGGAGTGCCCGCCCTACAGACAAGTTCCACTTGCCGCGGGCTGCCGACGCCGCTATACTCCAGCGGTGACCGGCAGCGACTCCAAGCACCAGATGCGCCAGGCCGCCCTGGCGCGTCGGGACGCGCTCCCAGCCCAGACACGACAGCAGGCCGCGGCAGCCATCGCCGAGCGCCTCTTTGCGCTGCCTGCCTGGCAGGCGGCCGGGGTGGTGGCGGTGTATGCGGCCTTTCGCTCGGAGGTGGCAACCGGGGACATCATCGCCCGCGCCCTGGCCGCGGGCAAGCGGGTGGCGGCCCCGGCGACGCGGTGGGGGGAGCGCGCGCTCGAGTTTCGGGTGATCTCCCGCGCTGCGGACCTCGTGCCCGGCCGGCTGGGCATCCCGGAGCCGGGCCCGGAGTGCCCGGCGCTGCGGCTGGCCGAGGCCGACCTGGTGCTGGTGCCCGGCGCCGCGTTCGACCGCCGGGGCTATCGCCTGGGTTACGGCGCGGGGCTCTACGACCGCGCCCTGGCGGGCGCACCGGCCCTGCTGGCGGTGGGATTGGCATTTGCCGCCCAGGTCGTGGCGCGGGTGCCCGCCGGCGCGAGCGACCGCCCGGTGGACCTGTTGGTGACCGAGCGCGAGACCATTGACTGCGGGGCAGTGCGGAGGCAGACAGGTGGCGGATAGCAGGGACACCGACCGCATCCGGCTGGTGGGCATGGCTTTTTTCGGGCATCACGGGGTGGACCCGGAGGAGCGCCGCCTGGGGAAGAAGTTCTTCCTCGACCTCGAGTTGGCTCTCGACCTGCGGGAGGCCGGGCGCCGGGATGACATCACCGCCACCGTGGACTATGCCCAGGTCTATGCTGCGGTGTGCGAAGTGCAACAATCCCGTCAGTTCCTGCTGCTTGAGGGCCTCGCCGAGGCCGTGGCCGGGTGTATCCTGGAGCGGTTTCCGGTGGCCCGGGTGTTGGTGCGCGTACGCAAGCCCGAGGTGCCCCTGGGCGGCGTGGTGGACCACGTGGAAGTGGAGATCGTGCGGGACCGGCGCTGACCCTCTCCCCGGGAGAGGGGAGGGTGAGGGGCCATCTTACCTGCAGTAGGGAGCGCAAGGCATGAACGTTGCTGAAGCCACCGTTTCCGCCTACCTCGACGACCTGGCCGCGCGCAAGCCGGCGCCGGGGGGTGGCAGCGTGGCGGCGCTGGTGGGGGCCTTGGCCGCGGCGCTGGACAGCATGGTGGCCAACTTCACGGTGGGTAAGCCGCAGTTCGCCGCGGTGGAGGCGGAGGTGCGCGACCTGCTGGCCGCTACAGAGGCCGCCCGCCGGGAACTGCTCGCCCTGGCCCAGGCCGATATGGATGAGTACCTCAAGGTGTCAGCCGCCTATGCTCTCCCCCGGGAGGGCGAGGAGCAGCAGCGGGCGCGCACCCGGGCCATCCAGCAGGCGCTCAAGGATGCCTGCGCCGTGCCCATGCGCACCGCACTGGCCTGCCAGGACGTGCTGCGCCTGACCCGGGACCTGATGGACAAGGGCAACCCCCGCCTGATCAGCGACCTGGGCATCGCCGCCCTGCTCGCCGAATCCGCCTTTCTATGCGCCTGGCTGAACGTGGAAGTGAACCTGGCCGCTATCAGCGACGAGGCCTATCGCACCCAGGTCAGGCGCGTGCTCGAGCCGCTCATGGGCAAGGGCCGCTACCTGCGGGAGGAGGTCTGGGAGCGAGTGGTGAAATCCATCCGCCGATGACCGCCCTGTTGGGCGGCTACACCGCCTGACAGGAGAGTGTAGTGGCTGCGCAACTACTTCAGGGGGCCCCCATCGCCTCCGCCATCAAGGACGACCTGCTGCCTGCGATCCAGCGCCTTACCAATTCCGGCATCGCTCTCAGCCTGGCCGCAGTGCAGGTCGGCGAAAACCCCGCCTCGGCCGTGTATGTGCGCCAGCAGCAGAAGAACTGCGAGCAAATCGGCATCCACTACCGCCTGCACGAACTGCCCGCCGATACCACCCAGGACGACCTGGCCGATTACTTGCAGCGGCTGAACGCGAACCCTGCCGTCACCGGCATCATCCTGCAGATGCCCCTGCCCGAGGGCATGGATATCCGCGTCGTGCGCTCGTTGCTCGCACCGGTCAAGGATGTCGAGGGCATCTCCCCCGCCAACATGGGCTCCGTGGTCTACGGCCGGCCCCGCCTGGCCCCCTGTACCGCATTGGCGGTGATGGAACTCATCGGAGCGACAGGTATCCCCTTGCGCGGCAAGCAGGTAACCGTCGTCGGCCATAGCGACATCGTGGGCAAGCCGGTGGCCCTGCTGCTACTCGACCAGTTTGCCACCGTCTCCGTCTGCCACATAGGCACCGCCGAACGCGGCGACCTCGCCGACTATGTGGCCCGGGCCGAAATCCTGGTGGTCGCCGTGGGGCGGGCCGGGGTCATCAAGGGCGAGTGGGTGCGCCCGGGGGCGGTGGTCATTGACGTGGGTATCAACCGCGTGGGCGACAAATTGGTGGGCGACGTGGAGTTCGAGCCTGCCGCCGAGCGCGCGGCCTACATCACCCCCGTCCCGGGCGGCGTCGGTCCGCTCACTGTGGCCATGCTCTTGCGCAACACCGTCGAAGCGGCCAGGTGGCAGAGGGAGTAAGTATCATTTCGAATTCCCCGAGCGCAGCGCCCTCCGTGTCATTTCGAACCCCCGAGCGTAGCGAGAGGGTGAGAAATCCCGCTCTCCTCTGCCGGGGGGCCGTTTGTGTCATTTCGAATCCCCCGAGCGTAGCGAGGGGGTGAGAAATCCCGCTCTCCTCTACCGGGGGGCCGTTTGTGTCATTTCGAATCCCCCGAGCGTAGCGAGGGGGTGAGAAATCCCGCTCTCCCTGTCCCCCGGGCTTTTCCGGAGCG
>Ga0315298_1002816_pt1 | contig 28609 bp, 34 predicted proteins | sample WHS_1_MG_FD_203077 | JGI IMG/M metagenome (GOLD analysis project Ga0315298, IMG submission 203077) | Extremophilic microbial mat communities from Washburn Hot Springs, YNP, Wyoming, USA - WHS_1_MG | ecosystem: Environmental > Aquatic > Thermal springs > Hot (42-90C) | place: USA: Wyoming... | reverse complement strand
CTACGACTTGGGCAAGGCGTTCTCTACGGATTTCTATGGCGATTTCGACTTTTCCATATCTTAGCCAGATTTCAGGCATCTTCTACACGCTACTATTCCTTGCTTTATTTTACTCTTTTCGTTTTATATTAAAGGTTTTATCTGAGGATTAAGACATCTAGTGTCGTATGGTAAGCAAGGCCGTTAAGATTTTATGGTTAAATGAGTATAGCACCCTTAAAGTAACTTATAACGAGATATCGTTAGTCACAGACCCCTCTCAGACTTTATCTTCCGCTATAGGAGAAGTAAGCTACATATTAATCTCCCATGAGCACTACGATCATTTGGATATCCGTCTTGTAAACGAACTATCAAAGTATTCCCCAATGATCATCTCGGACACAGAATCTGGGAGCAGATTAAGAAAGTATATACCGAAAGAAAGGCTTAGAATGATGAGGCCTGGGAACATTTACAAAGACTCCAACCTCTCTATCACAGCTTATAAGAGCATTCATCCAGCAGTTAACCCTGTCACCTATTTGATTGAATATTCGGATGGTATTAAACTCTTCTATGCCAACGACTCGCTGCTCGCGGGAGAGCATTCTCAGCTTGCAAAGTTAAACGTCGACTTGGCTTTTGTGCCCATTGGTATCGCTCCTGGCGCTTCACCTAAGAGTGGCAGCGAAATGGTCCATGTGGTTCAGCCTCGAATCGCTATTCCTGTGCATGGGACACGGTTTAACGATTTCAAATCTATTGTGGAGGCGAAGGATCCTAACGTTAGAGTTCAAATAATCCCTAGGGATGTAGAGGTAGTGGTGGAATTATGAGTTGGGATGAGGAAAAGTCGCATTTGGTAAAGGATTTGGCCAGATCGTTGGTTAAGACGCAAGCTCTTAAGTTTGGTGTTTTCACGTTGACAAGTGGAAAGATGAGTAGCTACTACATCGACTTAAGGCTTGTTCCAAGCTATCCTTCAATTTTTAAGAAGATCGTAAACATGTTTTCTAGGGTTATTGTGGAGGAGGTTGGGTTGTCAAACTTCGATCTTATCTGCGGCATACCAACTTCTGGTCTCGTATTCGCTTCAGCAGTCGCGTTTTCTTTAGAAAAGCCTTTGATCTATGTCCGTAAGGAAGCTAGAGGCCACGGAACTCAAAAGAATGTTGAAGGGCTGCTTAAACCCGGACAACGTGTTTTGCTGATCGATGATCTGATTACAACTGGTTCTTCTCTGGTCACTGCAAAGGAGGCCGTAACCTCAGAGGGTGGTGAAATATCAGATACCGTTGTGCTTGTTGATCGTGAAGAAGGCGGGATCCAGAAGCTAAAAGAATTAGGGATAAATGTGCGTTACGTCTCCAAGGTCACAGAATTAGCCAAAGAGCTATATCAAAATAATGTTATCACTGACGAGGAATATAACGCTGTTCTCAAACAGGTAGGGACAAAGTAGGATCTGTCACTGGTACACCATTAGCTTCATCTGCTCAAGCGTTTGATGTAAGTTAGCTACTGCCTCATATACCTCTTGCTCCTTCTTAGCCCCTGTGCACACCAACTTTCCACTAGCAAACAGCAGAATAACTGTCTTCGGTTGAAGCATCCTATGTATAAGCCCTGGAAACTGTTCTGGTTCGTACATGGATCTAGGCAACTTAATAGCTGCCTCTTCTAAGTCAACCCTACCACCCAAGCTTGCTGAAGCAACGATGTTCTGAATCTCGATGACTGGTTCGTTCGTGATCTCAATTCCACCATCCTTGAGCATTTTAACGACTGTGTGTACCGCTTTAAACGCTTGCTCTTCTGACTTTCCACCTGTGCAGACCATCTTCCCCGAGCTGAATATCAGGGTGGCGGTCTTTGGTGTTTTCAACCTAAAGACTAAACCAGGGAACTGGTCTGGTCTATATTCAACATTTGTAAACCTTCTTGTTATTTCTATCAAATTAATGTTTTGGTTAACGGAGGCTGATGCGACAACGTTTTCTATGCTTACTATCCGCTTGCCTTTTGACATTCTATCTCGTTAAATACTTATAAATATGATATATAAATAGTTTATAAAGTTTCCTCTACGTGAGTGTTCATATGTTCTTGTACTGGCCTTTTCTTCGGCTGATATACATCTAAATATATCAGGTAAATTACTAGAATAGCGATTATGGCGTAGTTCACAGGGGGTGCTAAAGCCTGTCCAATAAAACCCGCGTAAGGAATTCTAACTCCTATATATCTTCCTATGTAGTTATCGCTTTTGACATAATTTGGGTCAGGGATTTGATTGTTATCCCCTTTGGTTACGAATACTCTTTCCCCATTAACTGTTTTGACTTCGATAATTCGGTGAACAACTTTATCGTTCAATAGGGGTCTCTTAAAGACGATTATGTCCCCAACTTTCAAGTTCTCAAATCTGGTCCAGTCTATTATTATCAAATCCCCGTTTTCTATTGTAGGGTGCATACTGATTCCTTCAACGTAGTAGAAGGGGGAATAGCCTAGGATAGTGCTGCATAGGAGTAGGATTAGGGAAGCAAACAAAATCACTAATACAATGTCTTCAACTATGTTGAGCGCTCTCTTATGCCTCTCTAAAAGGTCAACCACACTCTCTCACTTCTTTCTATAAAGTTGAATTGAACAGTTTGCCCTGACCCAAATCTTATTGACACGTAGTTGTTTGAACCATTAAGGGGTATATATGGGACATACGTCTCTAATTCGAAGGACGTGAACGGCATCACAAAGTCGGGTTTAACAGACAAACTTCGGGTTAAGCTTCCATTAACAATAACCTGCGAGATAAACATACTCATTGGTAGTATGGAGTTCGACTTCATCGTTATAAAGACATGTTTTGGCTCAGCCAGATAAAAAGAAACCTTGTCGATATAGGCGACCAAGTTCTCACACCAGATCGTCAACCCAACTATCTCATATTTATCAGAAGGCTTCGCATCAACCCCCTCCCACCTCTTAAGATATTCTGCAAACAACCCCGTCAGAGTGGAGATTTGAAGCGAGTACTCCCTCCAACCATCCGATTCTGGTAATCTTTTATAGAGTAAGAGGCGGTGCTTTGTTGAAGTCACCTCATTAGTGACATTTTCCAGCCTCTTATAAAGTACAAGGTCTAGAAAAAAGGCAGTGATGTTCGCCTGCCCATGATGGAACACGATCGTTTCCATCGCTATATATGAGGGGGGCACATCGAAGAGGGTTCTTGCCGTCTTGGCGGCAAAAGAGAAAACTAGGTTCCCACCTACAATATACCTTGTTGTAGCGTTCCTGCCTGAATATATAATCTGTGGAGCATTAAGAGGAGTTGAAGGCGTCATATTTAATCCTATATTTCCTTCGAAGGCTGTTGTACGGCTGATCTTTGAACCGTTAATAAGGGTCCAACTATTGACATTTCCGTCTAAAACGTTTTCGAATCCTGTGTTCTCGTAAACTGGGAAAAACTGTTCTTTAGTTGTCCGAAAACTGGATAACTCAACAGCTCCAGGTAGGAATGGAAGGACGGCGGTTACCAATAAGAGAAATGTGATAAAAAGTAATATCACGATCTTTTTTGTTGAGAGGCTTCGAAGTTTTTTCATATTAATGTCACACTGCTTTGGCTACCTGTTCATTTTTTCTGATAAATAAACATTAGAAATTATTATAAAGACTTATCGTCGTGTTAAACATATAGCTTGATGTGTAAAGCAATATTTATATACCGAAAAGCGAAGAATAGCAAGTTAAGGTGCAAAAAATGAGAGGAATTTCCCGTACAATATTAGCTGTTGCCGTGATCGTATTAGTAGTTATCGTAGGTGCTGTTGCCGTATTAATGCAACCCCCTGCAACTACTACCACAACAACGACCACTACGACCGTTATAACGACCACAGCTACCACTACAACCGTCACAACTTCGCCGACAACTACCACAACGACGATAAAGCCTCCAAACCCTGACACACTCGTTCAAGAAACGATCGGTGAACCCGATTACGTCGACCCAGCTGTAGACTATGAAACTGCTGGAGGCGAGATCATAATGAACGTATACGAAACGTTGATGTGGTACGATGGCGGAAGTGCTACGAAGGTTATACCATGGCTTGCGGAAAGTTGCCAGATGTCTGCTGATGGCAAAAGTTACACCTTCACGCTTAGGAAAGGAATCAAGTTCCACGATGGTACACCATTTAACGCGCAAGCTGTCAACTACTCGATCGTTAGAGCGATACTAATAGCTGATCCTAACGGTCCTGCATGGATGCTTGGCCCACTGAAGGGTGCTGAAAAGTTAATGTCCTCAATCCAAGATGGTGTTGCAACCCAGGCTAATGTATCTGCATGGCTCGCCTCTAAACCGATAGAAGTACTTGACGAGTACACTGTTAGAATGAACTTGGACTACCCATACTCTCCTTGGCTCTCCGTTCTAGCATATACTGTCACATCAATAATCTCGCCCACTTATGTTGAAGCCCATGGAGGTATCAAGATTGGTGAGCACAATGAATGGATGGATAGACATGCTGAGGCTGGAACAGGACCTTACATTCTAAAGTCTTGGGAACCAAATGTTTTGACACTGGTCAGGAACGATGCGTACTGGGGTGGACCAAAAGGCAACATTAAACCACTTCTAAAGACCGTAATCATAAAAGGGGTTGCTGATGCGAACACTAGGCTATTAGATCTATTGAAGGGTGACGCTGACTTTGCCTATGTGCCTGTAACTCATATAGACCAACTGATAGACATGACAGCTTGGTTCAACGAAAGGAAGATCGTTGTCAAGCCAGAAGTAGCTGACAAGGTTCGAGTAACAGGGCCATATGAGACATTCGACCTCGACTTTATCGCCTTCAACCTAAACATCAAAGATGAAATAACAAAACAACCTGTGGCTTTCCAGCCATTTAGAGATATCAGGGTGAGAAAGGCTTTCGTGTACGCCTTCGACATAGACCAATACCTTAGAGATGTGGTGAAGTATTTCGCCATACAGCCAAATGGACCAGTGCCTAAAGGAATGTTCGGATATAATCCTAGTATACCTGTGTATGAATATAACTTAACAAAAGCTAAAGAACTTTTGCTACAAGCTGGGCCTGACCTCGGATTCAGCCCACAGAACCCTAAGACTCTAACGCTATACTACAACACAGGAAACCTAGCTCGTGAGAAAGCAGCCCTTCTAATTGCAAGTGCGATCAACTCTCTTAACGTGGGTTTGGTGATTCAAGTTGTGCCACTCGATTGGCCAGCTTTCCTTGCAAAGCAAAGGGCAAGGGCGCTACCATTCTTCGTTCTAGGGTGGGCACCAGACTACGTTGACCCAGACGACTACCTGATACCGTTTGGTCATGGTGAGAAGGGTACTTTCCCAATAGTGATTGGCTACAACAACCCTCAATTAAACACGCTGATCGAGCAACAAGCAGTCGAGACAGACCCTGTGAAGAGACAAGCGATAATAGATCAGATAGTGAACACGTTGAACTCAGAGTACATTTACCTTTGGACAGATCAAGCAACAGCACGCCACGTTGAACGGACATGGGTTAAAGGTTGGTACTATAACCCTGCTTACCCAGGCAACTACTTTGCAACAATATCTAAAGGGTGATCACACCCTTTCCTCTTTTTCTTTTAGGTGAATTTTTTTGAAATTATATGAATATTCTATAAGAAGAATATTTCTGTTGGTCTTTGTGTTATTAGGTGTAACGTTTCTCACCTTTTATTTGTCGAGGATAGTTTTGAACCCTTTGGGTGCTTACGTCACAGAGAGGACTAGACCTGAAGCCATACCAGCTATCGAAAAGAGGCTTGGGTTGGATCAACCTTTCTATGTTCAATATATGATATATCTACAAGATTTAATGTCATTTAACTGGGGGTGGTCCAGGGTAGCGCATATGCCTGTTATTGAAGCGCTCTTTTACCGCTTTCCCGCAACCGTTGAACTCGCAATAACCTCGTTTATCATCATAATTCTCGTCGGTGTCCCACTGGGTATCATAAGTGCATTAAAGAATAACTCTGTTGTGGATCATGCTATTAGAATTTTCTCTTTGACTGGTATATCTATCCCAGTTTTCTGGCTCGCTTTAACGCTTCAATATTCGTTCTCATATCTTCCAAAGGTCGCTGGGTTACCTAATCTCCCTTCTAGTGGGCGAGTCGATGCTCTTCTATATCAACAATACCCAGTTAATAGGATAACAGGTTTGATGATCTTCGACTCATTGGTGCAAGGCAATCTTATTATAGCGTCAGATGCTTTTCTACATCTGATTCTCCCAGCTATCACTTTGGCCTTTCTAAGTATCGGTGCCGTGACTAGAGTTGCACGTTCGAGTATGCTCGAAGTCATGCGCCAAGACTACATATCAACGGCTAGAGCTTACGGGTTGCCTGAGAGGATAGTGATTTACAGGTACGCTCTAAAGAACGCTATGATTCCTGTGACAACATTGTGTGGTCTTCTATTTGGCGGGTTACTGGGTGGGGCTATAATCACTGAAAGTATCTTTGCTTTCCCAGGCATGGGTCAGTTGACGGTATTCGCTATATCTTCAAATGATTCCTACACTATTATGGCTTTTACTGTTTTAGCTTCATTCATTTATGTGCTAATAAATCTCGTAGTTGACATAGTGTACGCCAAGCTCGATCCGAGAATCAAGTATTAGGGTGGTCAAATGAACAGAAGACAGACTAGAATGTTTTTTATGGATCTGAAGTTCGCTCTATCATTGCTGAAAAAGAACAAGCTAGTGATGTCTGGCTTTGTCATGGTGATCTTCTTTGTCTTCCTCGCTATCTTCGGTGACTTTATTGTCGACCCAAATATTGCGAAGAGCGTCGACTACCCGAACGCTCTTAAACCTCCTTCCTGGGAACATCCCTTCGGCACCGATGATAATGGTAGAGACATAGTTGCTATGATAGTGCTTGCTGCTAAGTACGACTTGGCAATAGCGTTATCTGTTATACTCGCATCAATTGGCATAGGGATACTGGTGGGTTCGGTGTCTGGCTACTTTGGAGGATTTATCGATGAGGTGATCATGAGAATCACCGACATATTCTTAGCCTTCCCCGGCTTGGTTTTAGCGATGGCGATCGCTACCGTTTTGGGAAGGTCTTTCACAAACTTGATGCTAGCATTGGTCATAGTCTGGTGGTCAGGGTATGCCAGAATTATGAGAGGCCAGTTTATTTCCGAACGAGAAAAGCCGTATGTGGCTGCTGCCAAAATACTTAGTGTACCGAATTGGAGAATAATATTTAGGCATATTCTCCCAAATGCTATATATCCTATGCTCGTTGTCTTAACCATGGATATGGGTGGGGTAATACTAACAGCAGCGGGGCTGAGTTTTATTGGTTTAGGCCCATCGCCTTTTGAGCCAGAATGGGGTTCTCTTGCCTCTAGAGGTGCGGTATATCTTTTCCAAGCACCTTGGATAATCTTCTTCCCTGGTATAACGATCCTTTTTGCTTGTTTAGGTTTCAATCTAGTAGGTGACGGGTTAAGAGATGTCTTAGACCCGAGGCTTAGGAGATGAGAGGATGCTACTCAGCGTAAGGGATCTAATAGTAGAATTTTACACATATAGAGGTGTCGTTCACGCGTTAAATGGTGTAAGCTTCGATCTGGACAAGGGAGAAGTTCTAGGGCTCGCAGGCGAAACTGGGAGCGGAAAATCTGTCACCGCTTTCTCTATACAAAGGCTACTTCCCGCGAACGCTAAGATCGTGTCAGGAAAGATCTTGTTCGACGGAATAGATCTACTTGAGCTAAGTGAGGAAAAGATGCGCGAGATTAGGGGCCAAAGAATTGCAACAATCTTCCAAGACCCTCATACCTACCTTAACCCTGTGTTTAAGATAGAAAGACAGTTTCTAGACGTTCTAGAATATAATGACCCTGAAATCAAGGCCATAAGGAATAAGAAGGAAGCTGAAAAGGTTGCTTTTGAAAAGGCTGTTGAAATGCTAAAAAAGGTTAAGATGCCTGCCCCTGAGCGCGTCCTTAAGATGTACCCGCATGAACTTAGCGGTGGGATGAAGCAAAGGGTCCTACTTGCCATGGCTTATTCACTGACTCCAGACTTAATAATAGCTGACGAAGCTACAACTGCTTTAGATGTGACTATACAAGCTCAAGTCTTGGAAATAATGAAGGAGCTTCAAAGGGAAAAGAACTTGTCCGTACTGCTCATTACACATGATCTAGGAGTTATTGCTGAAAACTGCCAAAAGGTTGCGATAATGTACGCTGGGAGGGTGGTTGAAATTGGTGACATAAAGAAGGTTCTTACCTCTCCAAAGCATCCATATACGCAAGGGCTGCTAAAAGCACTGCCTAGAACAGATAAGGAGGTAGAGTTGGTAGGTATTCCTGGTACAGTGCCGGACTTGGTGAACCCTCCAACTGGTTGTGCATTCAACCTGCGATGCCCTTATGCTACGGAAATTTGTAGAATGAAGGCTCCTCCTTATACGTTAGAAGAAGGCTCCACTGTTGCGTGCTATCTTTATGGTGGGAAATAATGGTAACTGAAATAATAAAAATTGAAAATCTTACTAAACACTTCCCCATCTTAGGTGGGATCCTTCAAAAGACTGTAGGATACGTCTACGCTGTAAACGATGTGACGATGTCTGTTCGAGAGGGTGAAACCCATGGTCTAGTAGGCGAATCTGGCAGCGGAAAGACAACTGTTGGCAGAATCATTGTTAAGCTAACCAATCCAACATCTGGTAAAATCGTCTTTGAAGGCGAAGATGTTAGTAGAGTAAAGGGTGAAGCTCTAAGAAACTATAGAAGGAAGGTTCAAATGGTCTTCCAGGATCCATATGCCTCTATGAATCCTAGGATGACCGTGAAGAGCGCCCTCCTAGAAGTGATGAAGATCCATTCTATGCATAAAGGTTCTGAGTACGAGTATGCAACCAAGTTAATGGAAAGGGTTGGAATGAGCGAAGAGCACCTCTATAGATATCCTCACGAGCTTTCTGGTGGGCAAAGACAGAGAGTTGTGATAGCGCGGGCTCTTAGCGTAGAACCAAAGTTCATCGTGTTAGATGAGCCTACAGCATCCTTGGACGTGTCTGTTCAAGCCCAGGTTCTCGACCTTTTAAAGGAACTTCAGAAACAATATAGTTACTCCTACCTTTTGATCACACATAATTTAGCTATAATCAAGTACATAAGTCACAGGACCACCGTGATGTATAGAGGAGTATGGGTTGAAACTGCACCTACACAAGAGCTCTTCAAAAATCCACAACATCCATACACAATTGCTTTAATGTCCGCTGTACCCGTACCAGACCCCACCTTAAAAAGGGAAAAGATAATTCTAAAAGGAGAACCACCGAATCCAATTGAGAAAGTGGTAGCTTGCCCATTTCAAGACAGATGCCCTTACGTCATGGACATATGTAGAGAAAAGATGCCGCCAAACACTGACCTAGGAAGTGAGCACTTGGTGAGATGTTGGCTAAGGGCGTAAAACCCGATTGCAAAGACTTCCTAGCCCTGTTTCTAGCATATCTCAGACTGTTGCTTCCAATGATCATCATATTCGTAGCGATACTAACGCTAATATCAATCCTCCTCTTCCATTAAAATAGTAACATATCAAAGGTCCATTGTCATGGCCTATCTTAATCCGAACACTTTACTGAAGCTCCTTCCTTACTTAAGAGAAAGTGAATTTTCTATTCAAGAAGTTACCTATTCAACAGGGATCCCAGATAAAACTATAGTTGAAGTGCTCTCACCACTTATCGAACAGAACTACTTAGAAGTAGACAAAGATAAGGTATTAGTCCATAAAGGTTCGGTCCCCATTTTCTCCCTACAAACGTTAAAGGCTGGTGCAAGTTTTAACGAGATTCTTAAGCTAGTTAGATGGCAGGACTTTGAAGACTTCGTTCACACTGTAGTCTCAGAGTATGGTTTTACCTCTTTTAAGAACTATAGGGTGAAGAAACCAAGAGCCGAGATAGATGTGCTAGCTTTAAAAGGATCCTTCGGGCTTGTAATTGATTGTAAGCAATGGCATAAGGTTCTTGAAGGATCCGATCTAGATCGGGTTGTCGCCAAACAAATAAGTCGAGCCAAAGTTTTATTAGCAATTGATAAGAATCTTCTAAAGGGCAAGGTTCTAGTTCCTGTAATCGTCACTTTACTTCCCTCTTCTGAAAGGTACTATTACGGTGTGCCTATAGTGCCTTGTGAAATGTTCAAATCTTTTGTTGGGGAGATCGACGGGCGATTAAATGAAGTTCTGACAATTTCAATGGAAAGTGTTTAAGAATACATAAAAGTATCGACCGTTAGTAATTCTAGCATTATCTAGAAGATGTCAGGGAGGTGTCGACCTTCTTTCGCAAAATGGCCCACTACTTAATGAATAAATTGTTTAAATGATCAATTTCCAATCTTTAAATATAACTAAGCTGGTTAAAAAAGGTAAATGCGTGATCGTCATTCCGAAGTCTTGAAACGAAGAGCCCTGGGTCTTCTCAATAATGCTAGAGATAACTTTCAGAGGGGGGAGTATGATTTAGTATTATTTCACGTCGAGCAGTTTCTTCAGTTATACCTAAAACGCATTTTATATGAGAAGATAGGCACTTATCTAAAAACCCACTCTCTAACATCACTCTTAAAGGAGCTTCAGAAGGTTTACGAAGACAAAGCCTTATTCGAGTTATACAACTCAAATATAGAAACTATAAATCTACTTGAAGACGCATACCTAACATCAAGGTACCTCCCAAGAGAATACGATAAAGAGGTAGCCGAGAAAGTGTTAAAGTTTGCGGAAAAAGCCTTGGAGGTGTTGAAATGAGCATAAGGACCGAAGTAGATGTACAGCTCGAAATCTTAAGTACCTTCAAAAAGTACTATGAAAACGTAAACCATTATGCTAATAAGATTAAAGCCCTAGTTAGGAAGTATGATCCCTCGGCAAGGGTTATTTTGTTCGGCAGCTATGTTAGAGGGAATATGGGACCTGACAGCGATATTGACGTGCTTCTGATAACAAGGCTTGCGAGTGATGTGAAAGAGAGAGTTAGGCTGAGAATAGAGATTAAAAGGACAATAGGCGATCTAACACCCTTCGAAATACACATTGTGACAGAGGAAGAGTACGAAAACTGGTATAAGAAGTTTATAGATCAACATATAGAGATCTAGAGATGGAATTTGGTCTTCTCTACTTTCTTGTATAGACGCTATTAGTTAAAATTTAGAAATAGGCATAAACCTCTATTTTTTCGATTGTCCCCCAAGAAGTTGTCTTATCTTCGTTACCTCTTCAAGAATCCTCAAATTTACTTTTTCCTCGTATGTTCCAACTGCCTGTGGTTCCCCACTTTTAACATAACTCATTATGGTCTCCCTTAAGGATTCGTAGTTCTCCACACATTCTATTCTTATTTCAGCGGAAGCCTTTTGAGCCGAGTATCCTGCTGTTTGAATCTTAAGAGAAGCAACCTTCAGCCTTCTTGATAAAGGTCCTTGAGTCACATCTATGTTCGTTATATGGTACTATACCAGTTGTTTTGAACCAGACTCCTCTCCTCCAGACTATCTCGCTTTCGGTAAGGCTGTAGAACACTGTGTCGTAGTATCGAGGTATCCATATGAAGGCCACAAAGACATAAACTAGAAAGAACAAAATAAACAAAAATGCCAAAGCGAACTCTTGCACAAACAGTATAAGGGGAACATACCAAGAGAGAAATCCTGCAAAAAACACTATGTTCAGGTAATAACCGTACAACTTCTTAAGTTGGGGTGCGGGTTTAAAGTCTTTTCTAATATCTACCTTTGTCCTCTCCATCTAGTCGAAATCAATCATGTCGCTCCTTATATTCCTTTAGCCTTTTATATTATGGGTTAATGTTGAAATTTGCTAAAAATAAACTTGAACACTCCATCAGGGAACATATTACAGTGAATCACATACCTATGTTCTTAGCCTTAAAGGTTCTTGCACCAATCAAAGAGACCACGTTTGTAGCTATTATGACCATCGTGACTATAGAAAGTATCTCTTGAGAATATGGGGTTCCATATTCTATCATCAAGGTTGCTACAACAGCCGGAGTCAAGCCTTGCCCCATCAACGTAAATATAAATCTTTTCTCAAACCCTTGTCTAGAACGGTCAGCAATATATGTTGCAACAAACCTCGAAGACAATAATGCCAACATTATGGTGCCTAATATGATATAGTTCTCTAGGCTAAGGAATGTTGAGATACTCATCTCTAAACCCAAGAGGACAAAGAAGAACGTTCTAAGGAAAAAGGAGATCTCATCTTGAAACCGACTCAGATATATCATAACATTTTCAGGCATTTCTAACCTTAGCGATAGGGGATCTGAAACAAGCTTACTGTTGGCAAAAACTAAACCTAAAGTGATCGCAGATATTATCCCACTTCCATCGATGACTTCGACGAAAGCATACGTCATCAGAAGATAGCCAAATGTGGCTATGTACAGATATTTCACATCATATGCGATTCTAATAAACCTAAGCCAGAAGAGCGCGGCAACAACTCCGATCAAGAAGCTTACAGAAAACTTAGAAAAGAATGAGGCAATGATAGCCTTTGCTCCATCAAGGTCAAGTGTAATATTATTAAGGTAGCTGTTTAGAAAGGTTGAGAAAAGCACTATGGTTATCAGGCTGTTTAGAGCCGCTTCCATGGTCACGCTGACGAACAGATTCTTATTCGTGGAGAGCATTTTAGCATAGTATCCTACAACAGCAACTGTTGTTTCGCCACCGATTGTGACACTCAAGAATAGAGCTGGGTAGAGCGGCCAGTTGAAGAAGTATGTGAGTATATAGAAAACCGATGTTATACTTAACCCTACATATATCAACGTCCTAAGAAGTGCTGAAAAACTTTCTTTTAAAAGCTCTTTAACATATATTTCGAGGCCGAAGCCGAAGAGTATCATAGCTAAAGTGAGACTACTCATCATTGGCGCGATCAACTTAACAAGATCCACGGGAAAGAAGCCTAGAACTGGCCCTACTACAAAACCGAAAGCGATCAAAAAGAATATCTCAGGAAAACCGGTCTTTTTGAAGGCCATATTCCCGAAAAAGCCTATAAAAATTATGGCGGAGAGAAAGACAAAAACCGAAATGGCAGAAATCATCATAAGCGATTTGCTCAATCTAAATATAAGTTTTTAGACAGTAAACTTAACAGAAGAATTAACTATTTTTATATAAAGCCTTAATTGAAACTCTGATAAGTTGGAACCACATATGTCTCTGCAAGATAGAATCAACGATCTAAAGATTAAGAGAAACGCGATCATACTCGCCCATAATTATCAACCAGCCGAGGTACAGGATGTAGCGGACTTTGTTGGAGACTCGCTAGAGCTAAGTCAAAGGGCCGCAAGGAGTGACGCTGACACAATTATACTTTGCGGAGTACATTTCATGGCTGAAACAGCCGCCATACTATGTCCAGAAAAAAAGGTGCTAATGCCAGAAGTGAACGCCGGATGCCCTATGGCCAATATGATTACAGTAGAAGGCTTAAACTCTCTGAAGCAAGAACATGTAAAGGCAAAAGTGGTATGCTACGTTAACACAACAGCTGCGGTTAAGGCAGAAAGCGATATATGTTGCACATCCTCTAACGCTGTAAAGGTTGTAGAATCGATCAAGGACCCTGAAATTATCTTTATCCCCGATAAATATCTAGCACATTACGTATACACCAAGACAGGGAAGAAAATCATACCATGGCATGGTTACTGCCCAACTCATGCCAAGATTCTACCAGAGCATATCTTAAGACAGAAAAAGCTTCATCCCTCTGCAGAGGTCATAGTCCACCCAGAATGCAACCCAGCCACGATCGCCTTGGCTGACAAAGTGCTCTCAACAGGAGGTATGTGCAGGTACGCTAGAGAATCTAAAACACGTGAGATGATCATTGGCACAGAAACCGGAATACTTCACAGGCTTAGAAAAGAAAACCCCGAAAAGGAGTTCTACCCTGCATCTGAGTTAGCCATATGCCCAAACATGAAGATGACAACCGTCGAAAAGGTACTTTGGTCCCTTCAAGACATGAATACTGAAATCAAGGTACCGCACGACATTCGATTAAGAGCCAAAGCAGCTATAGATAGGATGTTGGAAGTATCTTGACCAAACATTTTTCTCAGAAGGATGAATCACGTGTGCTAGCGTTGAATTTATAAAGGTAGATTTTAGGTCGAACATTACCCGAGATGCTTAGGACTTGAAAAACCTAAAGAATTCGATAATGCTTCTGATCGTGATCTTAATATGGGGTGTTAACTGGGTGAACATGAAGATAGGTCTCTATTATGCTACACCGTTAAATTACCTGTTTCAAAGGTTCTTCTTTTCCAGTTTCATGATCGCGCCATTTCTTCTCTTCACAAAGAACGGGTTCAGAAGGGATTTGAAGGTTTTTGTAAACGTTGTCGTGTTATGCGTTATTTACGCGTTTAGTGTTACCTTCTTGATGATTGGATTGGAGCATGAGAGTGCTGGCATAAGTTCCGTGGTCACATTTACGCAGCCACTGTTCGTCTTCGCCTTGTCAGCTATCTTTCTGAGGAACGAAATTACAAAGGTCAGAGTTGTAGGTGTTCTGATCGGATTTGGGGGCATAGCAATGATATACCTTGAAAAGATCTGGGGTCTAGAATATACTACATTATCAATCGTCTTTTTGTTGGCAAGCGCATTTCTCTGGGCTGTCACAATAGTCCATTATAAGATAATCTCCGATAAGGTTCACCCTTACTGGATAAGCTTCTTTCAAGTTGCGATCGGTTCCATCATAGTCTACCCCTTCGCCCTCTGGACGGGAGGTGTCGTGTTTGTATCAGATCTGCCGTATATCTTTTCTTTAGTGTATGTGACGGTCCTGTCGACTGTGGTGGCGTTCTTTCTATGGTTTTACCTTCTAAGAAGCGAAGATGCTGCAAAGGTGTCTTCTTCAAGCCTTATGATCCCTGTAGTCGCTCTAATTTCTGGCAATTTATTACTTGGAGAAATGATCAATCTTCCCCAAATAGTGGGTGTCATCATGGTTTTAACGGGCGTCTATCTTGTCAACAGGAGGGGCTAGTTCTTACATTTCCATTCCATATACTTATGACGTAATAATGTGTTCCGCATATGTCTATAACTTCAAATAAATAGGTCCATCTTCGACAACGATCTTTATGTTATGAAGTCTCATAGGTATCCCTGTCATGCCTACTAGTGGAAATGCCAGCAAACCTCATTATTGAAGCAGGAAGCCCACTCTCTTCAGAGGTGGGTAGCTCACGAATAAGTCAACTATATGTTTGCCAAAGTCAACAGTCTAAATGTGACGCCACCTAAAATTATTGCAAATGCGATCTCAAAAATTGCTATGAACGAGGCTTTTTTCCAACCGAACTCTCTAACTAAAGCGGCTATGGTTGCAACGCATGGTATATAGAGCATGGCCACTAAGGCTAGTACGAACATTTGAACAGGGGTCAAGACTATTGCAAAATTGGCTGTCCCCATAAGAGTAGCGAGCATGACTAATGTTAACTCCTTCCTCAGTACGCCAAATATCAACGTGATTCCAGTAACAGCTGGTAATCCCAACCATGTAACCGTTACTGGGCTGAGGATGGTGGCTATTGGCTCCAAAAGGCCAAAAGATTCTGCGAGCTTTATCGCAAGACTTCCAACAATTATTAAGGGAAAGGCTATTTTTATAAATTCGGCTACTCTGAACCATGTTTCCTTTAAAACAGTCCCAAAATGTGGTAGCTTGTAATCATGCATCTCCATAATTAAAGCTGTCGGCTCCCCTGGTAGAACTTTAAACGCAAGCCTTCCAAGAGAGAAAATAATTAACAGGTCAATAATATAAAGCATTAAGGCCCACTGAATGCCCATAAATGCGCCTACCAAACCAAGTATTATGACCGAGCGCGCGGCACAAGGAACCAACGTTGAAACGAACGCAGCTATAAGTCGCTCTCTCTCCGTCTCCATTATCCTGCAACCTAGGCAGGCTGGAACGTTGCATCCGAATCCTAACATGACGGGTATGAATGCTTTTCCATGAAGCCCCATCTTATGCATTACGTTATCCATCAGGAATGCGATTCGACTGAGGTAACCCGAATCTTCTAATAGGTATAATATTATGTAAAATGGGACAATATAGGGTAGGGCTATTGTAGTGCCTGCTATGACACCTTCGATAGCTCCCCAAACAATTGTGCCTAAGAAACCACTTCCAAACAGGTCTGTAAAGAGAGGCTTGTAGCCATATAAGATATTGTTTAACAAATCTGAAGTGTAGTTTCCAAAGGTGAAGATAAGATAAAATATTAAAAGTAATAGTGAGATCATAATAGGGTACCCAATAATTTTATGGGTTGTTATGTTATGGAGTTTCTCACTTATTGAAGGTTTTGCTGGTACAACTAGCCTTTGAACTTCTCTTGCAATACATCCCGCAACTTCATATCGTTCAGAAGTTATTACTGTTGGGCAAGAATGGCCGTGGAGCCGTTCAATTTCTTTTGCAATCTCCTTCGCAGTAGACACTATCTGAGGACTTATCCAATTAACTTTTTGTTCGATTTCTTGGTCCCCTTCTAAGAGTTTTATTGCGACATATCTTGGGGGATACTTTAATTGAAGTTTTTCGAGCATCTTTACTAAATCATTAACCTTCTCCTCAACTTCTCCTCCATACTCTATTTTTGCGGGTTTAATAGTTCCTTTCTCAATCATTTCCACTGCTTTTTCCAGGAGTTGAAAGACGCCAACTCCTTTTGTTGCAATCGTTGGTATAACCGGTACTTTCAGAATCTTTTCCAACCTTTCTATATCAATCTCTATACCTTTTTCTCTTGCTATATCCATTTGGTTTAAAGCAATAATCATCGGCGTCTCAAGTTCAATCAACTGTAGCGTAAAGAATAGATTTCTCTCAAGAACAGAAGCATCAATCACGTTTATTACTAAATCAGGTCTTTCTACAGCGATATAGTTTCTTGACACAAGCTCTTCTAAGGAGTAAGTGGAAAGTGAATATATGCCTGGTAAATCAATTATATCTATTGTATACCCTCTGAAGTGTAGAGTACCCTCCGCTCTCTCAACAGTCTTCCCAGGCCAGTTTCCTATGTGCTGATGTAAACCAGTTAAATAGTTGAAGATAACGGATTTCCCGACATTCGCATTTCCGGCTAAAGCGATCACCAGTTTCTTCTCCCTCACTTCCTATCAACCTCAACAAGGATTCTGTCAGCCATTCCCCTACCAAGAGCCAATCTCGATCCTCTTACTAAGATCTCTACTGGCCCATGGAATGGTGCTGACTTCACAACAGTTATCTTAGTACCAGGTGTTATGCCTAAGTCCATAAGCCTTTTCTCAAAGCCCCAACCCCTCCCATGACAGGGCGTTATAGAGGAGACAACACCACTTTCCCCGTCTCTCAGGGTGGATAATGGTACTTCAACTCTTCCAGAGTTCTGTCTTTCCATAGAATATCAGTCACCTACTCTAGCCGTTTTACTTTTATTATCGATGCGACTTCGTGACTTAATACTCGATTGGCCTTGCCAATCCTTAAAGTTATAGGGCCATCAAAAGGGGCCTTCTCTACAACTTCTATTTGGATACCAGGAACCAATCCAAGTGTTTTCAAATAGTTTAGTAGCTCAGGTTTTTCTTCTGTTATTTTTATTACTTTACAATTCTCTTTTACCTTAAGTTCTACCAAGGGTTGTGATTTTTCCTCAACAATTCCTCCACATTCTGTGGGGATAGGGTTGCCATGGGGGCAGGTCTTAGGGTGATTAAGAGTCTTCTCAAGTCTTTCAATGATATCATAATCGATATCATGTTCAAGCTTACAGGCTACCTCATGAGCTTTCCCCCATTCTACGTTTAAAATATCCGTAAGTAGTCTCTCTGACAATCTATGCCTCCTTATCACATTTAACGCTATTCTTTTGCCTTTCTCAGTAAGCTTTACACCCTTGTATGGTGCATGTGTTATCAACCCATCCCTTTCTAACCTCTCTACTGTGTTAGTGACAGTTCCAGGGGCTACTTGGAGCAGTGTAACAATATCTGATGTTCTAGCGACTCCAACCTTTTCTTGGAGCTTATAAATACCTTCAAGATATTCCTCGACTATCGCGGTAACTTCTTTATTCATACGTGATCTTCACGACCAAACTAAATCAAAAGTACGATAAATCGTACATTTAAACGTTTTCATTCCACCGCAAAGCCAATATAACACATTTAAGAAAAAACCCTCAAGACATAGAGCACAAGAGGCTCTCATATCTGATACAGCTTGATAAGTTAACAGCCTCTTCTTTCGCAATGATTATAAACGATCGCATGCAATTATTGCATGGCGAAAATTGTTGTTCAGCAAAAGTTTCTCAGTCGCCGTAATGGTGTCGGATGCCAAAGCATCAGCAAAGTGGTACAAGGAAAAGCTAGGCTTCAAATCTTCAGAAGAAGGACACTGGGTTACAGTGTGGCCGAAGGGAGCCCCATGGAAGATTCACCTATGCCAAGGAAAGCTGGAGCCGGGCAACACTGGCATAGCCTTCTACTGCGATAACCTGGCCAAGACCGTCAAACAGCTAAAAGCCAAAGGTGTAAAATTCAGCCAAGACGTAAAAAAGGAAGACTGGGGTACATACGCCATGATAGAAGACCCAGATGGAAACATCTTCTGGCTAATGTAGAGAAGATCGTAGAATTCTGGGCTCACCCAATTTTTTAGAAGACTTCTATAATCTACTGATGCACTCACACCACATGATCAACAGACGTCGACCCTTACTACCGCGCAACTTTGTGATCCAACATATTATGTTCTGGATCTTCTAGACACAGACTGGGGATCGATTAGACTACAAGGTCTATAGGAAATGGTGTCATTATGTTAGACTCAAAAATAGAATGCGAAAAAAGGGGAATAGGAACAAAGGAAGGTGAACAAAAAGTTGAGCAAGAAGTAAAAGTAGCAGAGTGCGGAGCGGATACGTTTTGGTTAAAGCATTTTCACATTACACTTAGGAAGCCTGTATCCTCATATCAAAAAGCTTAAAAATTCACTTTAGGGACAGGTTTGATGAGATGACTAGAAAAAATTTTTTAATTTTAGCGCTGATCATGATAACTATAATCACTTACACTACGGGGCAGGCTTGCGCGGCATCCCCAGCCTCCCAAGTAAAGGCCGGTGTGTGGATAACCAGTATAGATAAAGTAGACTTGGCCGCTGGCACCTACTCAATTGACTTCTATCTATGGTTCATATACGATGGGACACCTCCTAACTTTGAATTCATCAACGGAGCCCCCACTAGAATTGAGAAAACGGTCGAAAGAGAAGGTTATGTGGAATATAGGGTTAAGGCGACATTCGTGCAACAGTACGATTTTAAGAACTTTCCTTTTGACACTCAACATTTGGATATAATGATCGAAGACAAAACACGGAATATAACAGAGTTAGAGTTTATCCCAGACGCTGAACAAAGTGGTCTTGACACACAAGCCTATATTGTAGGGTGGCAACCGAGGGAATTTGGGTATCAAAGCTACGTTCACGAATATCCAGGTGAAAGCTACTCGAGGCTGGTCTTCACGGTTTTGATACAGAGGGAAGTTTTCCCAGTTTTCATGAAGAACTTCGTACCGATTACTTTGATCACGTTGATAAGCCTGCTATCGTTCGCTGTTAGTATACAGAACTATTCACAGAGGATATCGATAGGCATAACAACACTATTCTCAGCAGTCGCATATCATTTGGCAACACTGGGGAGCTTGCCACCACTTTCATATCTAACTCTATTTGACAGAGTGATGCTGACTATCTATTCGCTGTTTCTTTACAACATAGGTGTAAGTGTACAAGGAATGAGACTTGTGGACAGAAAGCAGATAGATAAAGCAACTAGCTTTGAAGATAAAGCACAAAAACTTCTACCAGTAGTCGCTTTGTCTCTGCTCATACTTTACACAGTGCTATTGGCACCGTTCATATGAGTTGTTCACTTCATCCGTAGGATGTCTGATCAAATGTGCTATATTAGTGAAGGGTAGATAACTGGAGAAAATCGGATCTAGCTTTCTTAAATCTTTCTTAGAGTCTTCCTTCCCACATCCAATTAAATATCTCTAGAACGTTATTGCCATTTAATTCTATGGGACTGTTTGGTCTGGGCCAATTAAGTACCGAGTCCCTAGCCATCGAGGGGAGGGCCTCTTCCTGTACACCTATGTCTTTAAGAGACTTCGGCATACCAACTTCGTCCGCGAGTTCCTTTGTTTTTTGTATTGCTCGAATAGCTGCCTCCTCATCAGAGAGACCGTCAACGTTTAAACCGATCTCCCTAGACATTTGAGCTAATTTAGTAGCTGATACTGGAGCATAAAATTTCATAACATATGGTAGTGTCATCCCAGTCGACACCCCATGTGGAACCTTGTATATTGCGGCGAAGGTCTGGGATATGGAGTGTCCCGCAACAACCTTTGCGTTGCATAAAGGTATGCCTGCAATGGTTGAAGCATAAGCCATGTAATGCCTGGCCTCCATATCGTTAGGGTTATGGTAAGCTCGCTTCAAATATTTGAAGATGAACTTGATCGCCAAATATGCTAGGGCATCTGTGAAAGGCGTTGACTCAGTAGAGAGCAGCGATTCAACAGCGTGGGATAACGCATCCATCCCAGAACCTGCTGTAAGGCTCGGAGGCATCGTCTTCGCGAGCATAGGGTCAACAAGTGCTGTGTCAGGTATAATATGCGGGCTAACGCATGCCTTCTTAACCGCTCCCATAGTAACTATGGAATAAAGTGTCACCTCGCTCCCTGTCCCAGAAGTTGTAGGGACACAAATAATTGGGGCCCCACGCTTCTTTATCAGATACGGGCCAATATACTGTCTTATGTCACCTGGATTAGTTAAGCTAGCTGAAACAATCTTTGCAGTGTCCATCACACTTCCACCACCTATACCAATAACAAGCCCAAAGCTTCTAGATCTGGCAACATCAACAGCAGCTTCGATAGTTTCTAATTTTGGTTCTGGTTCAACCTTATCAAATACAGAAACTTTGTACCCTCCATGTTCTAATGCTTTAGAAGCTCTATCAACTACGCTCATCTTCGAAATTACATTATCGGTGATGACGAGTGTTCCGGTCGGGTCGATTAATAAGCTTGCTTCATCGCAAATTCTTTCTAAAGAGTTTGTGCCGAAAACAATCCTTCTAGGTGTTTTAACCTCTGAAATCCTAAACAAAAAAGGGTCTATAGTACCCTCACCCAATTGTCAATCACGATGATATTCTAAAATCCTGATATTTATGCTTACTTTTATTGATGCGCAAAAGTAAGTGCTAGTCATGGATGATAAGGCACATCACGTATCATGCAATTTTTGCATTGTTTATGTTAATATTTGAATATCAATTTGTTAAAGTTTATAAATGTGAATTAAAACATTTGTTGTATGGTAAATCTTAAAGATCAATTTAAGATCGAAAGGATAGATTTTCCTAAATTGAGCGAAACGTACAAAATTTCTCTTGTCGCTGTTGGCATTGCCATAAATGTGTCTCTAGTTGCTATTAGGACAGCACTTAATCTCCCAGTTTTCATTGACCAAGGTGGTATTATGCTGGTTTCTATGATGGCAGGGCCTTTGTGGGGAATTATTACGGCCATAGTGGGAAGCGTGGTGGTGGGTCTAACTGTGAACCCTTCTTCATTGATTCCTCTTCTTTGGGCTACACCAATCACGACTGCATTAGTTTGGGGGTTTGGGACTAAGTATTCTATGACTAAGTCATGGCCAAAGTACGCTATTCTACTGGTTGTGCTCGCTTTCTCACTTTCTGTCGTCACATCACCGATTATCGTTTACTTGTTCGGTGGTGTCTCAGGAAGTGGAGGTGCTGATATACTTTTTACCGTGCTTTATAAGTCATGGGGAGACATGTTAACCGCTAGGTTCTGGGCTGAATTTCCTACCTCAGTATTCGATAAAGTGATACTTTCAGTACTCGTGTTGTCAATTGTGAGAGCTATTCCAAGGTCGGATGTTCAGAAACTGACCCCTTGGTACAAAGAAAAAACCTCAAAATAGAATCAGTAGAAACCAAATGTGTGAACTGAATGACAGAAAAGGTAGACTTAATAATAAAGAACGGAATAGTTATAACATCTGACCCAAGAAACACGGTTTACGAAAATGGTGGAGTTGTAGTTCAAGGATCGGAAATAGTGGCAATAGGTAAATCGCATATTATTGGAGAACAGTATCGAGCAGAAGAAGTGATCGATGCGCATGGGCAGATAGTTATGCCAGGGCTAATCGACACCCACGTCCACTCAGGGCAACAATTTCTTAGAGGCAATCTGAGCTACTTAACAAAGAACAAGAACTATCAAATAAAAGCTCCTGGTTGGAAAACTTACCTAATACCCTTTGAATCATGTCTAAGCGAGTCCGATATGAACCTAAGTGCAACTGCGACATATGCTAACATGATAAAGGTTGGCACAACCTGCTTTGCTGAGCATGGTGGTCCCCACCCAGATGAGATGGGTGAAGCTATCGTAAAGACGGGGATAAGAGGGGTAATAGCAAAGTCTACGTTTGATATGAACGACGATGGTCTACCAGCAAATGTTAGAAATACCACAAAGTCAGCTATTAACGAAAACGTCAATCTAGTTAGAAAGTGGCATAAAAAGGCTGGTGGGAGGATTCGTGGTAGTCTCTCGTGCAGACAAATCATAATGTGTACACTCGATTTGTTCAAAGAGTTTGCACGGTTAGCTGAAGAGCTTGATGTAATTGTTGAAACACATTTTGCAGAAGGAGCATATGAGATAGACTACTGCATTCAACATTATGGGAAAAGGACGACTGAAATTTTGGATGAAATAGGATTTTTGTCTCCTAGGGTGCTAGCAGCCCATTCGGCACAGCTTTCCAAGAACGAAGTTCGACTCTTTAAGGAGAAGGACGTAAAAGTAGCGCATTGTCCGAGCGGTAACTTTGCGATGTTCGGTTCTCCAAAGGTACCATACATGATGGAGAATGGTATAGTAATAGGTATAGGCTCTGATGGCGGAGGATGGGGTAGCCTAGACCTTTTCAAGGAAATGAAAATATCCAAGACTTGTCAGCTCTCACATTTCGGAGCCCCCTACTTAGACCAAACACTGGTTCGAGACGAAGACTTGGTAAATATGGCGACGATAAATGGTGCGAAAGCAATTCGATGGCAAGATGAGATAGGAAGCTTAGAGGTTGGTAAGAAGGCGGATTTAATCATAGTTGGGAGTGATAGCTTACACACTATCCCATGCCCTGACCCGTACTTCGCAGTTGTAAACCTACTTACTGGTAGCGACGTTAAGACCACAATAATAAATGGAAAGGTAGTGATGAAGGATAAAGTATTACAAACAGTTGATGAAGAAAAGCTCAGGGACAATATAAACGAAAGAGTTCCTAGAATAATGGAAAAGTTCTCCAAGTTCTGGTAGAAATATCTGCGTATGATACCCTTGGATAAGATAATAAGCATCGAAGATCTCTGGTTCAGATACAGTGGTGCCAAAGACTGGGCTCTAAAAGGCATAAACCTCACCATTGGACAAGGCGAGTTTGTAGCAATAATAGGTCCAAATGGTGCAGGGAAGACAACGTTGTGTCTATCACTAAATGGTATTGTACCCTATTTTCTAACAGGGGAACTAAAGGGTAAAATTGGAATCTGTGGGATGGACACATCAAAATGTACTGTTCCACAGATAGCACAGAAGGTTGGGTTAGTCTTTTCTGACCCTGAATCACAGTTGAGCCAACTAACGGTGGAAGAAGAAGTTATGTTCGGACCGGCCAATCTAGGAGTTCCAAAGGAGGAGATCTTCAAACGAGCAAAAGAAGTTATGGAAACAATGAAATTAAATGGATTAGAGAAAAGGCCACCTCACACATTATCCGGGGGGCAAAAGCAGAGACTTGCAATTGCCTCAGTTCTTGCAATGAAGCCCCTGGTTCTTGTGCTTGACGAACCGACTACACAACTCGATCCTGTAGGGACATTGGAAGTCTTTCAAGCAATAAAGGATCTTAAGGAACAAGGTATCACAATAGTGATGGTTGAGCACAAGATGGATCTACTCGCTGAATCAGCAGATAGAATAATACTACTTGATGATGGGAAAATAATCTTAGATGGTGCTCCCTCAGAGGTCTTTGGCAACTTCGACGTCATAGTAAGTCATGGTGTATGGTTCCCTGAAGTCACCGAAATCTTTTACATATTAAAACAGAGGGGCTTATACAATGGTATTAACCCACCTGTAAGATTACATGATGCCTGCTTAGAGTTCGAAAAAAACGGATGGTAATAGACGATGATGATAGAAACAAGGAATTTATATCATGTATATCCAGGTAACGTCCAAGCACTTGAGGATGTAAGCATCAAGATAGGTGAGGGGGAATTTACCGCGATAGTTGGGCAAAATGGTTCAGGAAAAACCACCCTCGCTTTGCACCTTAATGGGCTCCTTAAACCGACTAAAGGCGATGTTTTTGTCAAAGGAAAGAACACTTGTGACTCTGATGTTGAAGAGCTTTCTAAGATAGTTGGATATGTTTATCAGAACCCTAATCACCAGCTTTTTAACCTGACAGTGAAGCAGGAACTTGCCTTCGGTCTTAAGAGGTTACTTAGTAAGGAAGAAACAGAAAAAAGGCTTAAAGAAACCGTTGAACTTTTCAGTATTCAAGATATCCTGGATGTTAACCCATTTAGTCTTAGCTTACCAGTCAAGAAGATTATAGCGATGGCCGCTATTCATGTAATGAGACCTGAGATATTTGTTCTTGATGAGCCTACTACTGGGCAGGACTTTGTTGGAATGAAGCTAATCGAAAAGGCAATACTTAATGTGAGTCGAGAAGGGAAGACAATCATAGTTATAACCCATGATATGGGTTTTGTCGCGCGACACGCGAAAAGGGTTATTGTGATGGCGGAAGGCAGAGTTATCGGAGATGATGAGCCGAAGAAGATTTTTGATTTATCTAATAATGGTGCAAAAAGGGTTCTCCAAGAAGCTCGAATTAGTCCGCCTCATGTAAGCTTGTTATCTTATGCTCTCAGATTCGATTGCAACGTTCAACGCTTTCCTACAGATGTTATCACTCCAACACAATTTGCCGACGTAGTTTGTACCCATAAACTTAGAGGACCATAGTATGTCATCTGAGCTTCTTTATAAGCCGGGTAACTCTTGGTTGCACTCCCTAGATCCAAGAACCAAGATAATTTACGTTATAACTTCAACTACTATTGCTTTTCTTTTTTTCAACGTAATTATAGCTTTACTTATTTGTTTAGTGAACTTTGCCCTGGTAGCTTGGTCCACTGGAATAAATGTGGTCAAGAATCCGATTATTAAACTCTTAGCTGTAATAATGATCTTAAACGTTGTCATACACGGCTTTGCGAACCCTGCTGGCAAAACCTCTGTTACAATATTTGGGTATCTGCTGACCTTACCATTCTTTGAATCAATGAAATGGGAAGGAATGTACTTTGGTATGGTATTCGGCCTTAGGGTACTTGGCCTCGGCTATGGCGCTCTCCTGCTCGTTAGTACTACGCACCCAAGAGATTTGATAAATTCTTTGAAAAAGATCGGATTGCCTTTAAAATATGGCTTAATGCTAACACTTAGTATTCAATTGATCCCCCAAATGTCTGAAGAAGCAAAGATGATCTTGAACGCTCAGAGGGCAAGAGGTGTAAGAATTAAGAGCAACATAGACAAGTTTAAAGCACTACTCCCTGTTCTGGTTCCTTTGACGATCGGCTCACTAGAAAGAATGAACACAATCGCCATGTCCATATCCGCAAGAGGATACGGTGCCCCTATTAAACCGACCGAACTAAAGGAAATAAAGATGAGGATCAAAGATTACTTGGTAATTTTTATTATCACCATATCTTTGGTTGTAGCTATATATATTCGATTAACCCATGGAGATCTGAATGTTATAGAAAACGCCAACAGCTTCGTAAACCTTTTCTCTCTTCCTTTATAACCCAACCACGATACTAGACAAAGTAATCACTATGCTTTTAAAGGGCTATAAGTATAACAATAACCATAGAGTTCTCTTTGAATAGATGCAGTTATTGTGAAAAGGAGGTCGACCTACCATTTAGATGCAACTATTGCGGAAACTACTTTTGTAGTGAACATAGATTACCCCCTACACACAACTGCGTAAATATAAATGCTTGGATGCGGAGGCCACCTCCAAAGTCAGCAGACCTAATATTAAGTGGACGCCCTACTATATCCACTCAGAAAGAACAGGTTTGGAGTGGGAAGGTAAGAAGGTCCAAATTTGATGGAACTAGTTACAAGATAAGTCGTTTATTGACTGCGATAAAGAATAACCCTGAACTTGTTGTTGCGTTATTGATCTTTACACCACTTACCATCTTTTATGTGTTTCGTGCAGTATCTTCTCCTAATGTTTTGAACATCTTTAATTCGATAATGTTAAGTCTAATTACAGCTTCAATCATGGTGTATTCTTATAAGAAAGCTCGAAAGTAATATGTGGGTCACCTTGATAATGCCAATTGATAAAGTTCCGCTTCTTCTTCATGGAATCTGGCTTCTAATATGAAAAATAGGATTAAATACTTATCCAAAAGATAATAGCTATATGAATATACATAAAAGCAAAATCGAATTATCACAGCATCCTTTCTACAAGAACCGAATATTCATCAAATTCGAAGTAACGAAAGAAAAAGGGTCCGAAAATGGCGACGAATCAAGATTCGATGAAAGACAAAAAGTCAGGATAATAAAGAAGTATGTCAAAGCATACACAAAATACCTCAAAGGATATAACAGACCGCAAAAAAGGCTTGAACAAGAAACATAGGAAAAGAGCCATAAGGAAAATGACCTCCTATCCTTCCCAAAAAACTCTAAGAACAATATCACACAATACCTAAATCAGGAGGCGCCCAGACCGGGATTTGAACCCGGGTCGCCCGGGTGACAGCCGGGTATTCTAGGGATGAAAAAATTTCCATCCTTACTAGGCCGGGCTATACTATCTGGGCGGTCGTGTTGTGTGTGTTGTTTTGGTGGTTTTAAGTTTTTTGTTGTTTATGTGTTGAATCTTCATTCGCAAAAACCTCCGTGAATGTCTTTAAGTCCTCTATGAGTTCGCTCTGATCTTAGCCTTTCCAATAAGATATCTAACTTGGAAGCCTCTATGAACTTTGAGCGAAAGCTTCACGTTAAGAGTTATCTTCTGTATTGTCTTGGATGAACTTTCTTCTAAGTGGTGCTTTGTCGAAGTCTTCGTCGTTTGATATTATCTCTTTAGCTTTGTTTCTTATTGCGGTAGCCAAGTGTAAGGCATCTTCATAGTCTAGGCCATATTCTTCCATTAGGTTGGATGCTTCAGATATGTCTTCTATGGTTAGTGGTGTTATTAGTAGGCTTGGGAGGCTCACTATGGGCTTCGTAATTTCTTCAACGAATGTTTTGTCTTTTAGGCTTCTACCTGTTAAGCCAGCCATTATCACGAGCGTTTCGTAGAGTGTTATGGTGGATGTCACATACCTTCCTTTAGGAGCTTCCTCAACCTTCTTTACCCACTTGTAGGCCGTCTTACCGAAGACCGGGTGGTTGCCGAGCCAATATATGAAGACGTTGATGTCTACGTAGCTTTTTGAGACCACCATCTTCCCGTTGCCTCCACCACGAATTCGTCTAGGTCTTCTGGCCACTCCGTTATTTTAAAGGCTCCGAAATACTTGTCTGCTATAGGCTCAAGAGCCTCGATGATGATGCTTTTCCCATCCGTTCTTATTCTAACGTATCCTCCTCTCTTCACCTTAGCCTTTTCACGTAGACCCTTCGGAATCGCCACCCTGCCTTTCTCATCAACTTTTGCGACTTCCATAACTTTAACCCACTAACGTACAGGTTCCCATATACTTAAGTTTTCCCACATTTGATGTTTGCCCACCAACTGTGACAAATATTAGAATGTAAAAACCTTTCTCGTCAATGAATATATATCGATATAAGGTAGTATGTTAGAATGAATACAAGAAATCAATATTTATTTGGTGTAGGGAGGATTGTCGTCGTTTCCGTTATAGTCTTAATCATTGTAGCTGCTTTATCTGGCTTCACATGGTATTATTGTAAGCCTGATACTTCGACGACTAGTCCTGCGCCATTTTCTTTGAATGTGGAGACTAGGCCTCTGAGGCCGGCTAGTATAGAGGAATCACATAAGGGGATGTTGGGTGTGGTTGGGCAGAAGTGCATGTTTTTGGTGTCGATCGAAGAGGGGTCTCATGGTAGCTTCGAATCAATTAATATTTCAGTCTTAAGTGGAGAAGGGATGGCTGATGTGCAAGTCATCCCTCAACAGATACA